>Ga0315339_1001241_pt1 | contig 24012 bp, 22 predicted proteins | sample ASW17metaG_FD_204514 | JGI IMG/M metagenome (GOLD analysis project Ga0315339, IMG submission 204514) | Ammonia-oxidizing marine archaeal communities from Pacific Ocean, United States - ASW #17 | ecosystem: Environmental > Aquatic > Marine > Oceanic | place: USA: California | collected 2016-12-05
AGTCTTTTACGTTTTTTTCACTTGGTAAGTGGGGAGTTCCGCAGCTCTAACCGATATATATAGGTACGTCATGCCACACTGGTTCGATGGAATATCGCTGTAGGCTCGGAACGCCCGGAGGCGAGATCGTAGAGGGCGTATATGTCGCTGAGAGCGAATCACGCCTGAGGCGGAATCTGGAGGAGAAGGGGTTGTGCGTACTTTCTCTTAAGGCCAGGCGTAAGTTTTCATGGCTGAGATTTGCTGGCAGCCGACGGGGAGTGACCAGGCAGGAGTTTCTCGTCTTCAACCAGGAGCTTGCTACGTTGCTGAAGTCTGGGATGCCCTTGGTTCAGTCGCTCGACATCCTTCGGGATCGCATATCAAACGAGGCATTAAGGACGGTTCTCGATGGGGTGTATGAAAGAGTCAAGGCGGGCACAGCATTATCTGAGGCAGTCGGCGCTCACGCTGACGTTTTCCCGGCCGTCTACGCGGCGTCTCTAAGCGCGGGTGAGCGTAGCGGAAACCTCTATGACGTGATCCGGCGATACGTTGCTTATGAAAAGCTAATTGGTACTGTCAGGCGGCGGACAATTTCAGCGCTGATCTATCCAGCCATTCTCGTGGCCTTAATGTTCGGCCTTGTCGGGATCATTGTTCTTCGAGTTGTGCCAGCATTTTCGGGTTTTTACGCTACGTTCGATCGTGAGCTCCCGCTGTCTACTCGAATCCTCGTTGGCGCGTCCGACACGGCACTCGCGTACTTCTGGCCCTTAGTGGTCGGCTGTCTTTTGGTCGGCATTGTACTGGCGGTTTGGCTTCGACATCCTGAGCAGCGCGCGCGCCGGGATCGCATCCTCCTGGCTCTTCCGTGGGCCGGGCCGACTGTGCGTAAGTTCGCGACGTCGCAGTTTGCGCGGACGCTAGCTACGTTGCTGGGTGGCGGCATCGCGCTCGTTAATGCACTTGAGATTGCCGGCTCGGCGATTGCAAATAGGCACCTCGGAGGTGAAATGCAAGATGTTGCTCGACGTGTGCAAGAAGGCGAAAGCTTTTCGTCGGCGCTGCGGTCGCGAGATGTATTTAGCGGTGTTGCGATCAAAATGGTCGAGGTTGGAGAATCCTCAGGCGCTTTGCGGGAAATGTTAAATAGCCTGGCTGATTTTTACGATGAGGAAATTGAGACAGAGCTCACGCGGTACATCACACTTATTGAGCCGATAGTCCTCGTGGCGATGGGCGTGGTAATCGCTGCCGTGGTGCTGGCTTTATATATGCCGCTGTTCGAGCTGAGTTCGGTGATCGGCGTATAGATCTACGCGTAGCATGGCGGACAAAAGCAAAGTCCTGCCAATGCAACCGTTGAACGGGGGAGAGAGTTGGATTATTTAAGCCGTCCGAATCGAAATGGCGAGCGTGGAACCGACTAAATCGATTGATCAGGGTCCGGAGGACTATTCCGACGAGGTGACTCGAGCGCGCGCTCTGGCTGAGCGCTACCGCCAGGAATACGTTGAGATGGCTGACTTCCGGATCGACCAGGATCTGTTTCGATCGATTCCAGCGGATCTGATGCTGCGGTACGGCTTCGTCCCGTACCGGCGCGAAGGCGATTCGCTCGTAATTGTCGTCTCTGACCCGACAGACCTGCCAATGATCGACGAGTTGAGCGTGGTGCTAGGAACGGCTGTCAAGGTAACGGTCGGCGCTCGGTCGGCGATCCAGGCAATTCTGAAGAAGAGCGAGAGTTCTCAGCGCGTTCTCGAGGATGCCACCGAAGCCTTTGAACTCCAGGTGTTGAAGGACAACGAGGGTGTAGAAGACGATCTGACACTGGAGCGGCTGACTAGCGATGCCAGCCCGATCATTCGGCTTGTTGATTCAACTATTTACGCTGGGGTTCAACGCCGGGCGAGCGACATCCATATTGAGACTGGCGATGACGCAGTGCACGTGAAATACAGGATCGACGGTGTGTTGCAACAAGCGATGCGGCCGATTGCAAAGCAGTTTCACAGTTCTATTGTCTCGCGCGTTAAGGTGATGGCGGAGCTTGATATTGCTGAAAAGCGCGTGCCGCAGGATGGCCGTTTCAAGGTTCGAATGCCAGGTAAGACGATCGATTTCAGAGTATCGGTCATGCCGAGCGCGCATGGCGAAGACGTTGTAATTAGAATTCTTGATAAGGAGTCGATCGGCGAGCAGTTTACGGAGCTCGATCTCGACGATCTTGGATTCTCAGAGAACGAACTCAAGGGTTTCAGGAAACATATTCGCGAGCCTTATGGCATGGTGCTGGTCACTGGGCCGACTGGTTCAGGAAAAACGACGACGCTGTACGCGGCACTGGCGGAAATCTGGTCTGTCGAAGACAAGATCATTACGATTGAAGATCCCGTTGAGTATCAGTTGCGCGGCATTACTCAGATTCCGATCAACGAAAAGAAGGGACTAACGTTCGCTCGTGGGCTTCGATCTGTGCTGCGCCACGATCCAGACAAGATTATGGTCGGTGAGATTCGTGATTCCGAAACTGCACAGATCGCGGTGCAGGCTGCGTTGACCGGTCACCTTGTATTCACGACAGTTCATGCTAACAACGTAATCGACGTAATCGGTCGCTTTCTGCATATGGGCGTCGAACCGTATCAGTTCGTCTCGGCACTCAATTGCGTCATGGCGCAGCGACTCGTGAGGCTTATTTGCTCGGAGTGTAAACGCGCGGTAAAGATGAACAGCGCCCTGCTTAAGGAAGCTTCGCTTGATCCTGCGCTCGCCGACGGGCATCAATTTTTTGAGGGGGCCGGTTGCCTTGAATGCGACGGAACAGGCTTTAGGGGACGTACTGCGATCTCCGAATTGCTTGATGTGTCAGATCGCATACGTGACATGATCCTGGAGCGGCGACCAAACTCTGAGATCAAAAGAGCCTCGCACGAAGAAGGTATGCGCTCCCTCCGCGAGTCAGCCATCGAGGCTGTTTTGCTCGGTCGAACGACGTTGCAGGAGATAAACAAGGTGACCTTCGCCGAATGAAATTGCTTGCCTCCTGGTTTGCGAGTCCGCCGCCTGTCGCGGCAGTTGAGATTGCGCCGATGTACGTGTCGGCCGCGACTGTTGTGTCACGCAGGTCGAGTGGTGTCGATGTGGCCGTGCGAGACTGCGCTGTCGAGCCCTTGCCGTCAGGCGCGATCGCTGCGTCTATCGGTTCCGACAACATTATTGACCGGCGAGTTGTGACGTCGGCGATACGTGCGGTACTGGCTCGATTGAAGACTCGGACGGCTCGCGTGGCGCTTGTAATTCCTGATCTATCCGCGAAGGTTTCGTTGATCCGTTTCGATGACGTGCCGGCGCGTCGGGAGGATCTCGACCGGCTTATTCGATGGCATGTACGGAAGTCTGCGCCATTCCCCATCGAGGATGCGTGCGTTACTTACAGCCCGGCCGCTCGCCGTGTGGACGGGGGCGCAGAGTTTGTGGTGGCATTAGCTAGGCGTGACATCGTTGAGGAGTATGAAGGCGTGTGTGGAAAGGCGGGGGCTTACGCTGGGTTGGTTGACCTCAGCACTTTCTCGCTGTTAAACCTTGTGCTCAGGCAGCCGGATACATCGGAGTCGGACTGTCTAGCTGTCCACGTGCGGCCCGAATATACCTCTATCGCGATTGTGCGCAGCGGGGACGTTATCTTCTTTCGAAGTCGTCCAGAAGGGCGCGATGAGACGCTGGCGGACGTTGTGCACCAGGCTACTATGTACTACCAGGACCGACTGTCTGGTGACGGCTTCGCGCGCGTGCTGCTTGGCGGCCATGGACGCGAATCGAGAGCACTGAGTCTAGTGATGGCAAGTCTTCAGGAACGCTTCGGGCTGGCGGTCGAACTCATTGACTCACCCGTATTTGAAGACGGTCCAGGCGGTATCGGCGTGTCCGGCGCGCCTGCCGATATCCTCGCTCCGTTGGCGGGAATACTGCTGCGGACGCGGCAGGAAGCAATGGGTATTTGATGTTACGGACGAATCTTGCGACGCGACCGTTCTATAACACTCGGGCTGTGCGCGTTGCACTCTGTGCAGTAGGGGCAGTGGTTCTTGTGGCGACATTTTTTAACGGTGCTCGCTTGGTTGAGGTTGGTCTAAGTGAACGGTCTCGTGGTGCGAGAATGACGGTTACGGAAAACGAAGCGGCGCGATTGCGGACTGAGACGCAGCAGATGTTGGGGCGGACCGACCCGGAGAGAATGGAAGACGTTACTGGTGCGGCTCGGGAAGCGAACGCGATTATCGATCGGCGTGCATTCTCCTGGACGGCTCTTTTTGAACGATTAGAAGCGACGCTACCCGCCGACGTGCGTGTCACGGCTGTACGCCCTCGACTTGAGGAGGTTGGGAGGGTTGTCTTGGCGATCGGCGTGAAGGCTCGGCGAGTCGAGGACTTGGACGTCTTCGTCGAATCACTTGAAATGGATGCAGGGTTTTATGGCGTGCTAGCAATTGAGACGCAGACCGATGCTGCTGGTTTGGTCGAGGCGCTGATTGAAGGCGTGTATTCTCAGTCGGCGGAGGGTTCAGGGATGACGTTACCGGCATCCATGGATTCTGCGTCGGGTGGATAAGGGCAGGGGGCAGTGACTAATTCGAGGTTCGGTGTTCTGCTTCTGAAGCGAGCGGCGTTGGATCACAGTCGGATCCTTCTAGTTCTTGGACTAGTCAGTTTCGCCAATGTACTGGTTTACGTGTTGTTGGCCTACCCGTTGTCTCACCAGGCCGCAAACACAGAGCAGCGGGATCATGATGTCGAGTTGGCACTCACGGACGCCAGGTCTGAGCATAAACGTGTATCGGATGCGCTGGCCGCCGAGGCCAGAGTGTCGACGGAGCTAGAAACTTTTTACAGCGACGTGTTACCGCGCGACTTGGCAGGAGCACGCCGAGTGACACTTCTGCGCTTGGCCCAGCTTGCCAGAAACACTAACCTGCAGTACGAGCGTGCTTCGTACGAGCCACACAGAGAAGACGGGAGTGCCTTGACGCGACTTCAGGTCGAGATGGTGCTCCTGGGCGCCTATGCGGAGATGCGTGACTTTATGTACCGACTTGAGACTGCGTCTGAGTTTATCGTGATCGACAACGTGCAGCTGGACGCTGACAGCACAGGCGATGGATCGCTAGTGGTAACGTTGAACTTGTCTACCTACTACGCAGGTGCGACCCCATGATTGCTTCGTTCGCGCGAATACTCGGGATGGCTGCCTCTGCCGGTCCGGTGAGAATGCGGGTGTTACTAAGGGGACAACGAGGTTACACGTTTATTGAGTTGGTGATCGTGACGACGATACTTCTCATCCTGGCTTCCGCGGTGATGCCGTTGGCACAGGTTGCTTCGCAGCGGCAGCAAGAAGCAGAGCTCCGGCGGACACTTCGTGAGTTGCGTACTGCGATCGATGCCTTTAAAAATGCTGTTGATCTCGGACTGATTCCCATGACGGAGCTTGAGCCTGACAATGAGGGATACCCCCCAAGTCTTGAAATACTCGTGGAAGGCATTAGTGCCGCCAACGATGGGTCCGGCCGTCGACTCCGTTTTCTGCGTCGAATTCCAAGTGACCCGATGGCTGGCAGTTCGAATTGGAGACTTCGTTCCTATCAAGACCGGTCAGATTCCACCATCTGGGGTGGACAGAACGTATATGACGTCTCTACGACGAGCAGTGGCACGGCCCTTGACGGAACTGACTATACGGACTGGTGATGACGATACGCCAAACATCTTCTGGGTTTACGCTGATCGAGCTCGTGATCGTGATGACGCTCATCGTAGTGCTGGCGGGGATCGGTCTGGTTGCGTACGGCAATAGTCAGACCAGGGCGAGGGAAGCGGTACTTAAGGAAGATTTGTTTCGAATGCGAGACGCTATTGATCAATACGCGGCTGATAAGAAGCATTACCCGGGGACTCTCGCCGACCTGGTTCTCGGCAGGTACCTCCGCGCGATCCCAGTTGACCCGTTTACCAATTCGGCGGGCACTTGGCAAACGACAATATCAGATATAAACGCCGCAGATTTTTCCGCTCAGCCAGGTGTTTTTGACGTGCAGAGTGGCTCCGATCGAACAGCGATGGACGGTAGCCAATATGCTGATTGGTAGTGCGGATGTTGAATATACAGCGCTCGGTGATACGACGCGATGGCCATTAGATTGATCTGTCGCGGCAGTCGTCCAGTTCGCTGCTTCCTGGGTGTAATTAGCTGGTATCGGGGCGGTCCGTATTCCTGGTTTCGCGTACGATCGGGGTGCAACGATCGAGGCTACGCGATGGTGGGGTTGCTTGTCGGGCTGAGCGTGATGGGGATCATGCTCAGCATGGTACTTCCGGTTTGGCGGACCGCAGCAACGCGGGAACTTGAGGCCGAGTTGGTCTTTCGTGGCGAACAGTATGTGCAGGCGATAGAGTTGTTTTCGCGCAGCAACGGCGGGTTCCCTCCGAATCTTGAGGTGCTCGAGGAAGGGCGCTATATCCGAAAGTTGTATAAGGATCCGATGACACTGGACGGTGACTTCCGGCCGGTGTACTTCGGTCAGCCAGTTTCAGGACTAACAATTGAGCCCCCACAGATCGGTCGTGGCGGAATACCCGTTCCTGTCCCCAGGTCGGCAGGGCAGGCCGACGTGATGAGTGCTACGGGTCGCGTTATTGGCGTTGTGAGTACGAGCACGGCGGAGTCATTGCGGCTTTACAACGGACGAAGTCGCTACAACGAGTGGGCCTTTGTTGCCGTCGAGAGCAGTCCCCAGCCGGCTGTTCCGTGAGGCGCTCAAGATCTCGGGTCAGGGGCGAACGACCTGCACGTCTGGTCAGGACTTCCCAGTCGTCATGCGCGAGAAGCCAGGCCAGATGTGCTGACGCAAGGTGTCAGTCTGGGGTCTCCGTTTCCTGATCGCTACTCGCAAAGAGATTCAGTGGCACCTGGCGCGTCCATGACGGCGTCGTGAACCTCCGGTCGAATTTTCCTGATAGTGTCGTTTGCCCGTGTCGGGTTTACGCGATTCGTCAGCAAGGCTACATAGAGGGCCCGTTCAGGGTCGACCCACAACGAGGTACCGGTAAAACCAGTGTGGCCGAACGCGCGCTGCGACATGCGTCTACCGCACGAAGAAGTTGGCAGCATGGTGTCCCAGCCAAGAGCTCGCGAGCTCTCGGGGACATCAGGGATACGTGTGATGAACGTTTCAGCTGTGGCGCGATCAATTAGGCCGCCATTACCACCTAGCACTTGCAAGAGGTGGCGGGCGTACTCGCCACAGGCTGCCGCCGTTCCGAATAGGCCTGCGTGCCCCGCAGCGCCCCGGAGGGCCGCGGCGTTTTCATCATGAACCTCGCCAATAAGTGCCCGGTTACGCCACGCGTCAAATTCCGTGGGCGCTGTTCTTGGGATCCACTTTGTTGGCGGGTTGAACTGTAAATCCTCAGTGCTTTTCATCTGGACGCGCATTGCGTCAAGGAGTTCGGGTAAGCCAGCCTTTTTCTCAAGAATGAAGCCCAAAAGGATAAAGCCGAGGTCGCTGTAGATCGACTGCGTGCGAGGCACGTAGTCAAGGGGTATACGGCAGATGGTCGCTTCGAACTGGTCTCGCATTTGATCAGGGGTGAACGGTTTACCTTCAGGCGTAATTGTCGGCTTGTATATCCCGCTGGGGGGTGATGACACTGGTTCGTACCCCTGGTACAGTGGGATATAGGCTGCGAGGCCGCTGCTGTGCGCAAGTAAATCGCGGATTGTGACGTGTTGCCGGTCGGTTCCCAGCCACGCACCGATGTGTGCTTCGATGTGGTCGTCTAGACCAATTAGACCCTGTTCGACCTGTTGCATAGTGAACGTCGTCGTGGCGAGAACCTTAGTCAGAGAGGCGAGATCGAAAATCGTGTCCGGAAAGGTTGCGGGCGCGTCAGGCGCTGTATGCAGTCGACCAAACGCTTGCCGCCACAAAGTCCTGGTTGGGGTGCCCACCTCGATGACGGCGGCTGGAAAACCGTCCTCCTTGACCGCGCGTGTAAGGATAGATGCAGCCGCGTCGAATCCAGTGGACGGGATACCCTGAGGGTTCGACATCACTTCCTGGTCTGCTTCTACGTCCGACGCGTCGCAGCCTCTGCTGCGCCCTGGAGCATTCCTCGCAATCGTGGTTCGATATCCTCACCGATGGCCTCACGCATTGCACCGTGTGCCTTGCGTAGGCGAGATAAGGCTTTCGGATAGGGAAGGCCGGTTTTTTGCATTACGATTGCGGCTTTTACGTTCCAGCGGGCTCGTTTGAGAATCTTGTCGGCTTCGTCATAATCAAGTCCGGTCACGATATTAACGATACGGCGGGCTCGATCTTTGGGCTTTTCAGAACCAGTTTGGACGTCGACCATTAGGTTTCCGTAGGTTTTGCCAATTTGGACCATCGCTCCTGTAGTCAGCATGTTCAAAACGAGCTTGGTGGCTGTTCCGGCTTTGAGTCGGGTCGACCCAGCAATGACCTCAGCGCCCACGCCAGGTGCGATCGTTAGGTCAACGAACATCTGGAGCTCAGTTCCAGGGTCGCACGTGACGAAGATAATTCGCGAACCAGGTTTTCGCGCCCGTGTGAGGGCACCTCTAACGAACGTAGTCATGCCGCTGGCCGAGACGCCTATAACGATGTCCTTTTTGTTAGGGCGGAGCCGAGTCATGGCTCTGGCGCCCTCCTCGTAGTTGTCTTCCACGCCCTCTTTTACTGAGAAGGTTGCGCGATGGCCACCCGCCATGATCGCTTGAACGAGAGACGGGTCAGTGCTAAAAGTCGGCGGCATTTCCGTGGATTCAAGAATGCCTAGTCGTCCACTTGTGCCAGCACCGACAAACAGAATGCGACCGCCCTTGCGAAGCGCGGTGGCCACCATTTCCACGCCGACGGCGATACGCTCACGCTCACGCTGTACCGCGGTGAGCATCTTTCGGTCCTCGCTGATCATGAGATCGACGATTTCGGATGGGGATAGCTTGTCGATACCGAGGCTGGCCGGATTGATGGCCTCAGTCGGGAGCGACTGCCACTTCGAGCGCATTCACGTACAATTCTACCGATTCCTGAAGGAACGGAAAATGACTGAAATCCCTGCCCCTCCTATAACGGCCTACCTGGAGCATCTCGCCGTGGAGCGGAGGTTGGCCGCCAATTCGGTTAGTAGTTACAGGCGGGACCTTGACTTATTGTCCGCATTTGCTGCTGTTCGAGGCAGGGCCATTGAGTTGTTAGACCGTCCTGATCTTGAGGGTCTCGTTCGCGATCTGATGTCCGAAGGTCGCTCGCCACGGTCAGTGGCACGTGCCATCGCCTGCTATAGAGGCTTCTATCGTTTTCTTGTTGTCGATGGTCGAGCCGAAACGAGTCCCGCCTCCGAACTTCGACCGCCTCGTGCCTGGAAGACTCTGCCTCGGCACCTGAGTGTCGAAGACGTCGATCGTTTGTTGGCACAGCCAGACGTGACAAGCTCATCTGGGCTTCGGGACAGAGCGTTGATCGAGTTGCTGTACGCGACCGGGATGCGCGTCTCTGAATTGACAAGTCTTCGGCCCGAAGACGTGAACCTTGAGTCTTCGTATTTGACTTGCATTGGGAAGGGCGACCGGCAGCGGCTAGTCCCGATTGGTGACGAAGCCGTTATGTGGATCAGCCGGTATTTGAGGGACGCTCGTGCCGCGCTGTTGGGAAAACGTACCAGTAAGAGGCTTTTCGTGAGCGCGCGCGGCGGCGGCAAGGGTTTGACTCGGATTGGCTTTTGGAAAATCCTTCGAGGATACGCGCGTCAGGCTGGCATGAACGCATCCGTCAGTCCGCATATGTTGCGCCACTCGTTTGCGACGCATTTACTTGAGCGTGGTGCGGACCTTCGGGCTATCCAAATGATGTTGGGACACGCCGATTTGTCGACAACACAGATCTACACGCACGTCCTTGAGCACCGCATGCGCGCCGTGTACGATCAGTTTCATCCACGCGCCTGATGGGGGTTTCAGGTCGAGAATTGATGACGCGCAAGGACATTCTATTTGGGCTGCCGCAGCAGGGCGGTCATTGCGTTGACATATCGGATTGGACATGCAACGAAGGAGCATGATGTTGACGCGGGTTATGGTTTTCGCTTTGTTTGCAGGCGCAGGCGGCATATACGCGTTATTGCCTTCGCGGGCTGGCCTGTCGGTGACTGTGGTTGAGCCAGCCCCTGTTCGTGGCGCGATTCATGTACATAGCCTGCGCTCGGATGGTACGGGGGACGTGGAGTCGATAGCCGTTGCAGCAGCGCAGGCCGGTCTCGACTTTGTAATTTTTACAGACCATGGGGACGCTATGCGTCCACCAGACCCGCCTCGGTATCTCCACGGCGTTCTGTGTATCGATGCAGTCGAGCTCAGCACGAACGAGGGCCACGTCATTGCGCTCGGGTTACCTCGTGCGCCGTACCCACTGGGTGGCGAGGCGCGAGATGTTCTTGAGGATATTTCACGGTTGGGAGGGTTTTCGATCGCGGCGCATCCAGAATCACCGAAGACAGAATTGCGATGGAGCGACTGGGACAGCGAACCTAGCGGTCTGGAGTGGCTGAATACCGATAGTGAGTGGCGCGACGAGTCCATCTGGTCACTAGCGCGTGCGCTCCTGACGTATCCGATTCGCGGGACGGAGACGCTGGTGACTCTGCTTGATCGGCCCGTCGATACGCTCGAGCGCTGGGACACGCTAACGCAAAGCCGCAGCGTTGTCGCGGTGGCTGGGGCCGATGCGCACGCACGCATTGGCTTCTGGAGTATCGGCGAGCCCTACAATAGTGGAAGTTTCTTCCACGTGCCCTCATACGAACGCATGTTTCAGGTTTTTTCTAACGCCTTGCCGGACATCATCCTTAGTGGCGATGCGGTCGGTGACACAGAGCGTGTTCTTGGAGCGATTCGCGACGGGAACGTGTATTCCGTGGTTGATGGTCTCGGCCTGGCGGCGGCCATGTCTTTTACCGCCTCCAGTGGTGCCATGACGGCGGTGGCCGGAGAAGCACTGAGGCTGGACGGCCCGGTGACGCTCCGGGTGGGCTTGCAAGGCCCTGACACAGCTCGAATCGAAATCCTGAAAAACGGCAGGGTTCTGGAAACGGCTACGGGCAGGAGTCTTGAGGTGGTGGTAGATGCAACGGCTGCGGTATACCGGGTAGAGGTCGCGCTGCCTGCTGGCCCTGGGAATCCGCCAGTTCCGTGGATTGTGTCGAATCCGATATACGTCGGTCGCGAGGTGGATGGCACCGTTATTTCGGATAGTCGCTCGGAGGCCTTTGAGTTTGCCGTGCAATATGAAGACGGTCTCGCTTCCGATTGGGAGGTCGAGACGAGTGAGGCATCACTCGGTGCGATGGACGCCGTGTCGACTGTGGATAACACGCAGTTGTCACTCCGTTACGGACTCGGGGGCACTGCCACAGCGAATCCATTTGTAGCGCTTGCGATGCCGGCTGGTCCGGTGCTTATTGATTACGACCGACTGATATTTACCGCCTGGGCAAATCGTCCCATGCGTTTTTCGGTCCAGCTGCGCGAGCCCCAGGGGGAGGCAGGGGAGCGCTGGCACCGGTCGGTTTACGTCGATTCGGTCCCCCGAACGATCTCTGTGTATTTCGATGATTTCAGGGCGACAGGCGATGCGTCGCGCCCTCTCCCGAATCTGGAGAATGTCGAAGCTATTTTGTTTGTCGTCGATACTGTGAACTCGCCGCTGGGTGCAAGCGGAACGCTCTGGATTGATGACGTTCAGTACGGGCGGTAGTGCGCTGGTCTTTGTGTTCCCAGTACAAGCGGTAGTTATCCTAGGTCCGTACGGTTAGGAGGAGGTAGCCTGCGCCTGCGCCGAACAACAGATTCGGCGCCCAGGCGGCAAGGACGGGGCCAATGAGGCCGCCCGCTCCAAGTGCTGCAAAAACGCTAATCGCAACCCAGTAGACAATCGCCATTACGATACCAATCCCGACGCTGTACATTGCGCTACGCCGTCCGGCGGTTACGGCAAAGGGAACTGCAATTAGTGTCATGACAAGAGTTACGAATGGAAAAGAGAGTTTTCGTTCGAGGGCGACCAGTTGGCTTCTTACGTCGAATCCGCTCGCTTGTAGCTGTGCCGTGTACGCTCCGAGTTGGCCGCGACTCATAAAACGCTCGTCTGGTTGTTGCGTGGAAAAATACCCTGGCGGCTCAATTGACGTTTCCGACTCAGAAAAGGGAAGGAATCTCGTTGTTTCGCCCGCTTCTGTTAGTTCGCGTGTCCATCCCTGCTGGAGTTGCCACGCAGCCGACGAGGGATCGTCCCCACCGACGTAGACCCCTCGCTCTGCGTAAGTGCGCCTAGCGAGCGTCAGTGAGCTCGGTCCGAAGTCATACACGGACAATCCGTTAAACTGCTGCGCACGTGGGTCGAAATAGTCGAAGTGATAGATTTCACCTCCACTGCCAACGACCCAATGTCTCTGAAAGACGTCGAACGTTTCGGGTGAGCCGCCTCGGATCACATGGCGAAGCTCCTCCGCCTTGCGGTTCGACGGCCCGAGCACAGTCTCCCCGAGAAGAAACAATGTCCCACCCGCGATGAGGGCCGCGCCAACAACCGGAAGTGCGGTCCTGTACAGGCTGATCCCGCAAGCCCTCATCACTACAAGTTCGCTGTTCTTGGTCAGCAGGCCGATCGTCACCAGCGCGGCAAGGAGGACGGTCAGTGGAATGATGTAGTAGAGATACTGGGGGGTAATGTACCAAAAGTAGGCCGCCAACATACCCCACGATGCCTCACCATCAAAGGCCCTAGCAGAAAGATCAAGAAACGTCGAAATGTAAAATATCAGCACCAAGGCTAGTGCTGATAACCCTGCGATACGCGAATAAGTTGAGACCAGATAGCGGTCGAGAACCCCGAGCATTGGGAGATTAATTACGGGGACCTTAAACATCTTAGGGCCCGGTAACCGGCGGACACGGATCGGCCGGTCGCCGGTTCGGTCGCGCCAAAAAAAGAGGAGTCCGCCAAGGCCCCCGAGCAGGATGTTCGGCATCCATGCAGCTAGCCAGGGCGATACGACATGGCCTCGCACGAGTGCCTGTCCGAACCAGAGCAAAACGTAGTACGCGAAGATCACAAAAATACCCAGAGTAAAGCTAGCCAGTTTTCCTTCACGTCGGTTGCTGACTCCGAGTGTGAGTCCGATTAGACCGAAGACCAGGCAGGCTACTGGGATCGAAAACTTCTTGTGAATTTCGAAATACTCGCTATGCGGGTATAGGCCTTCTGCTTCAAGTTCTGTGGCCCGGAGCCTCAGCTGCGCGATCGACATCTCGCGAGCGCCGAGTGGCGGGGCTTCGCGCGGGAAGACGCTGGTGGCATCAAGTCGAAGGAGTAGCTCGTCGAACTGGAAGACCTCATACGCGCCAGCGGCGTCAGCCGTGTGCCGGGTCCCATCCTGAAGGATCAGCTCGAGACTACGTTCGTTGCGGTCGATAACGATTCGGCCGTGACTGGCGAGATAGGTGGCGGAAGGTTGCCCCGGACGGTTGTCAGCCATAAATACGTCAGTCCAGCCGCTTCCAGACAAAGGAATATCTCGAACGTATACGACGAGATTGGGGAAGTCCTCAAAGAAGGTTCGAGGCCGGACTTCTCCTTCTGCGCGGGCGGCTACGACCCCGAAGGTGATCTCGCGGAAACGCTGATTAGCATCGGGAACAGCGACGAGCATTACGTAGCTTGTCGTGGCGCAACACAGCACAGACAGTATGCCGACGGGGCGTAGAAGGCGAAACGCGCTAACGCCACAGGCCTGCATGGCAACAAACTCCCTGTCTGTGGAGAGTCGTCCGAAGGCGACCAGAAGGCCCAAAAGGAGTGACATAGGGATCGTCAGGGCGAGAGCTGACGGTATCAATGTCGCCATGACCTGTAGCACAACCTCGGCGGGAACGCCCTTTGAGATAAAGCTTTCCGCATAGTCGACCAGGAACGGAACAATTAGCATGAAGGTGAAGACCAGAAACCCAATTAGGAAGGGTCCTACCACTTCACGAATCACGTAGCGGTCAAGAAGGCGCATTATCTAAAAAAGGAGGCCACGCTTGGATTATGACTTCAATGCAGCCAGCAGGCGAGCGCGATAGCGCCTAAAGGTAAAGCCGAGCTTAAAAGTTAACATAATGTCTATTATGCGACGTTGCGGGAATACCTACGGGTCGCGCGCGCCGCTCTTAAGGACTCCGCCTTGCGCCTCGAAGCTCTCCGCTGCTATTTTGAAAATCGGAGCTCCCGGAGAATGCCCTCAAGGGCTTCAATGATCTCCGCTTTGGCGACCCGTGGTTTACCGAAGCTCATTCGAAGCTGAAAGGACTTAGTAGGCGGTCTGAAGGAGAAGACGTAGGGTCGGGATTTCAAGGCCTTCTTTGAGTTGGCTGTCGCTGTGCGAAGAGCCTTCCTGGTGACAGGCCCCCGCGTTATCATTTTCTCTACTAGCTCGCGCATCTTCTGAGGGTCCGTCTGGCGAACGATCTGCACGAGCGTCGATTTCGATGAAATATCGGCCTGCCTGCAGAGCTCTCGGACGTCGCTAGGCATGGCAATAAGTGACAGGGACTCAGTAACCGACGTGCGGGACTTGCCTACCTTCCTCGACATGTCCTCGTGTGTATACCGGCATCTCTGGGCGAGCTGCTGCAAGGCTTCAGCCTCTTCAAACGGTGTGAGATCCTTTCGTTGTAGGTTTTCGATTAAGGCTAATTCCATAACCTCCACGTCGTCGGCCGCGCGCAGAATGACGGGGACCTGGCTTAGACCCACCTGTGTTGCTGCGTGATAACGTCGCTCTCCGGCAATGATTTGATATCGACTCCCCCTCTGGCGCACAATCAGCGGCTCTATAACCCCCTTTTCAGCGACGGACGCCATGAGTTCTGAGAGGTCTCCCATGACCTGTCGAGGCTGGTCTGGATTTGGGTCGAGCAATTCAATTGATAGCATTCGGCCAACTGGCTCCCCCGCGGAGGACGCGAGTGCCTCAACGTAGTGTTCGTCATGCCGCATTCGTAGTGTATTAGGCAGTCCGCGCTTGGACACGTTCAATCACCTCTTGGCAAAGGCTGTAATAATCGCTCGCGCCGTTTGAGTCTGGCGCAAATGTAAATATGGATTCCTTGTAAGCGGGGCTCTCCTCGAGGCGAACGTTCTTGGAGATGACGGTGTTGAAAACCTTGCTTCCGAATACCTTTCTGATTTGTTGACGGATGTCTCGCGCGAGTGCCGTTCGCTTATCGTGCATCGTGATGACCACCCCAAGGATTCGCAGCGCAGGGTTCGGCCGGAGACGAACCTTTTCGATCGTTTCCAGTAGGTCGTCGGTGCCTTCGAGTGCAAAGTAGGAGGATTGAATCGGGATCATTAGGTAGGTTGCAGCGACGAGCGCGTTTACGGTTAGTAACCCAAGCGCCGGCGGACAGTCGATCACGATATTCTCGTACTCTCCCTTCAATTTTTCTATTTTGTCTTTCAATCTGAAATGTGCATCCAGTTCGCCAACGAGCCTGGCCTCAAGCTTGGCGAGGCCAATTCTTGCTGGAGCCACGAAGAGATCCGGAAGCGTTGAGGCCTGAATAATGTCAGCTAAACCGCATTCGGGATCTGCGATCGCATCGTAGGTGCTGCGGTCGATGGTCGTGTGGTCGAGGTACGAGATGCTGCTGTTGGCTTGGGGGTCCAGATCGATGAGTAGCGTTTTCCTGCCGCGAATCGCGAGCGCCGCGGCAAGGTTCACGGCTGTCGTCGTCTTACCGACTCCGCCCTTCTGATTGGCAATAGCGACGATCATTTAATGGCGTGACAATCTTCTTTGGGGACGACGAGTGCATTCTAGGGGCTTCGGTTAGAGGAGTCAAACTGCGCCTTAACGTGCAGCCGATGGCGTTGTCCATGGTCCACTCGCGAGGGGCACGACGAAAGCTCTTACCGATCACGAATGTCAACTGCGGAACGCCGTTCGGGTTTGGCGAATAGTCGAGGTTTCTCGCGGGTGAGCGGCCAGCGTTTTTCCTTGGAGCCTCGGTTTGCAAAATAAGCCTACTGAATGTGATGTCGGCCGGCCGACATCGAGTTGCTCCATGGTTGCGATCCGGCGAGACATGGCAGCTGGAATCACATTTTGTATTTCCCCATCTCTTCGGGGTCGAGACTTGCGAGCCATTGTCCTAGGCGCTCGCTGTCTAATGACTCAGGAGCGAAGTCGACGGCCTTAGCATTATCGATTACTGACTCTTCAACCAGGATTGGCGCACGCGTTCGGAGGGCTAACGCAATCGCGTCGCTTGGCCGCGCGTCGACGGCGAGGTGTTCTTCCTTGACGGTAAGATGGATAGTCGCAAAGAAGGTGCTCTCTTTTAAATGTGAGACCACCACGCGGTCAACTACTCCGTCCAGGTCGACGATGACGTTGCGAAGTAGATCGTGAGTCATGGGCCGAGGAGTGGCGACGTTTTCGATCTGAAGTGCAATGGCGTTGGCCTCGAATACGCCCACCCAGATCGGGAGTAATCGTTCGCCGTCTTTATCCTTAAGGACGACGATCGGCATATTCGTGACGGGGTCTACCATTAGCCCCTTGATAGTCATTTCAATTAGCATGTTTGTTACCTGACTTCGGTGCCCATTGCTTCACCCCTCAGACTGTTTGGGCCAGCTCGTTTTATCGTGACCCGTACCGTTCGCCCAATCCAGTCCTCTGGTTTGCCGCCCTGCGGTATAGGAAAATTCACAATCGTATTGCCGGTTGTGCGCCCAGCTACTTCCCCGTCGTGTCGTTTGCTTGCCTGGTCAACGAGTACTCCGAGCGTCGTGCCGACCAGCTGCCCATGCAGTTCGAGCTGAATCTTTCGTTGCAGCGACTGCAAGGCAACGATTCGTGCGGTTTTCTCGTCCGCCGAAATGTCGTCAGGAAGTCGCTGTGATGCGAGCGTGTTCGGTCGAACTGAGTACTTAAACGAAAACACGCTGTGGTAACGCACTTCTTCGACCAACGAAAGTGTTTGGTTGAAGTCCTCAGAGGTTTCACCAGGGAAGCCGATAATTATATCGGTCGATAGAGTGACGTTCGGAATAGCCTCGCGAATACGGTTAACCAGCTTGAGGTATTCCTCGGCAGTGTGCCGTCGCCGCATCGTTCGCAGTACTCGTGAGGAGCCAGACTGGAGTGGGAGGTGTATATGTTTGCACACTTTGGGGAGGTCTCGGATTGCTTCGATCAGCCGTATCCCGGTGTGTCGTGGATGGGGACTTGCAAACCGAATTCGTTCAATCCCACAGATGGCGTTAACCCTTTTAAGTAGCTCAGCGAAATCGCACAAGTGATCGTCCGGCGCCTGGTAGTGGTTGACGATCTGCCCGAGTAACTGAACCTCGCGGGCACCTGAGTCCGCGGCCTCTTGCACTTCCGCAAGAATGTCCGATTTCGAGCGCATTCGTTCGTGTCCGCGGGTGTGGGGGACAACGCAAAAAGCGCAGTGATCATTGCATCCCTCGATAATGGTGACGTATGCCTTCACGGGATCGCTGCGCCGTGCTACTCCCAAAGGGAAGCCCACGTCGTCCCTTGAGTCAGTGTTGACTTCGGAGTGTGCAGAGTGCGCGGCTCTGTCTAGCAGCATTGGAAGCATTTTGACCTGCTGCGTGCCGACAACAACGTCGATCACGCGGCCGTTGGTTCGCGCTAGCAACGAATGCCCTTCCTGCTGTGCGACACAACCTGCCACTGCGACCACGGGAGCTTTTCCGGTTTCTTGCCCGAGTACTCTAATTTGCCCGAGCCGGGTGTAGAGCTTAGCTTCGGCGTGCTCGCGGACGCTGCAGGTATTAATGACAATGACGTCGGCGTCGCGGTCGCTAGTCGCCGGCTCGTAGCCAGCCCGATCTAGCAGGCCGGCCATGCGTTCCGAGTCGTGGACATTCATCTGACAACCAAACGTCTCGATGCGGTATTTCTTGGGCATACGGGATTTGTGCTCGCTTTTGTAATTCGGAGACTAGCCTTGCGTCGGGGGTTTTCGCTTTCGCCTGGATCTGCTTTCGCCTTTCGCCTTACCCGTGGCCCGCAATGAGGAGCCGCTGCCAGGATGGGCTTGAAGTAGCTCAAGTGCAGTCGTCCGAAGTGCCTCGGTCACAGCCGATCCCCCGATCATTCGAGTGAGTTCCTCGATACGCCCCGTGGTATTTAGGCGCTCAACCGAGGTAGTGGTTCGGTCCCCTTCAAGGTGTTTGTCAATACGATAATGGCTTGCCGCTCGTGCCGCGATTTGTGGAAGATGAGTCACGCAGAGCACTTGAAATCTTCCGCCTAAGTCGTCGAGCCTTTTGCCGACGACTTCAGCGACCTTCCCGCCAATTCCAGCATCCACCTCGTCGAAGATAAGCGTTTTGTTCGGTGTTTCCCCGATTCTGAGCGTTCTCAATGCAAGCATGACGCGCGAGAGCTCGCCACCAGAGGCGATTCTTGCGAGGGGCCGCAGTTCTTCCCCGGGGTTTGGTGATACATAAAATTCAGCACGGTCGAAACCGCGGGCTGTCCATTCATCCGGATGAGTGGAGGCCTTGCTGAAACGGAGCTCGAACCTAGTGCGGCCCATTGCGAGTTCGGCAAGAAGCTCTTCAATTTTTCTTGCAAATGGCTTAGCGACCTCACGTCGCTTGGACGAAAGTTCTTCCGCTGCCAAGAGGTACTTATTCTCGGATTCTTTTAACGTCCCCTGCAGATCTTCGTTGCGCTCGTCCGCCCCGGCCAAGAGATCGCGTTCTTGGGCAAGTGCTCCCCCCCGCTGCATTACGTCTTCCAGTGTCGGGCCGTGCTTGCGTTTTATCCGATTGATGATTGCGAGCCTGTCCTCGACCTCTTGTAATCGGCCTGGCGATGCGTCGACGCTGTCCGCGTAACGACGAAGGAAGAGCGCAAGATCCTCAAGCTGGGCCTTAATGTCCTCTCGAGCATCCATGTAAGGGGAGAACCGCGTGTCGAATGTCGAAAGTTCTTCGATTTGTTTCCAAACCTTGCTAAGCGAGGAGAGTATGGCGCCATCTTTATCATATAAATCCGAGTAACTACCTTCGCATAGGGATTGAATGCGCTCCGCGCTCAAGAGGACTTGGCGAAGTGACGACAAATCACTATCCTCTCCCGTTTTTGGTGCAGCGTGTTCTATTTCGCCGAGCTGGAATTCGATGAGGTCGAGCCGCATCGCCTTCTCTGAGGCACTCAGGCGGGATCGCTCGAACTGCTCACGAAGTAAACGGACGTCGTCCCACTTGTGCGCCACCTGCGAAGCTAGGCCGGAAAGTCCACCGAATTCGTCGACGAGCGGTAGATGCGTCAGCGGATCAAGGAGTGCTTGGTGCCCATGCTGGCCGTACAGTTCCACGAAACGGACTGATAGGTCACGGAGTGACGAAGCCGTTGCGATTCCCCCATTGATAAAGGATCGGCTGCGGCCCTTTGGGGAGACCTCCCGTTTAACGACGGTGTTGGTTCCAGCGTGTTCAAAGGTGGCCTCGATGGTGGCGAGGGACTCCCCAGTCCTTACAAGATCGGCTGATGCGCGACCACCAAGCAGGAGTCCGACTGCTTCCACCACGATTGATTTGCCGGCTCCAGTCTCGCCGGTAATAACGTTGAAGCCTGATTCGAACTCGACGTCGACCGCCTCGATCACCGCGAGGTTACGAATGCGCAGGAAACGGAGCATGTAAGCGGAACTTCCATACTATCATACATTTGACAGGATTTCAGTCGCGTGATATCCTCACGTAACTGCGCCTTCCCAGCGGCGCGCCGCTATGTATCGGAGGCTTCGTTGTTCACGTTCGGCTCCCAGATCCTTGCGCTGCAAGTGCCGGGTGACGCTAATCCTTTCGCGGGGAGCGGCGACGTTGTCACGCTGATCGCCGAGACGACGCCTATTAACCAGGTAGTGCTGGTTATTTTGCTGCTCTTTTCGATCGCCTCCTGGGCCATCATCTTGCAGAAGTTGTGGATGTTTCGTGTCTTGGATCGCGAGACGGCGCGTTTTCTTGAAGTCTTCCGTCGTAGCAGCAAGTTTTCGGAGGTCCAGGCCGTTTGTCCGACTGTACCCACCACGCCGCTGGTGGGTGTTTTTCAAGCCGGTTATGCGGAAATGAATGCCCAGTTTCGTGTGACAAGTGGGACGAGCGGTTCCCCGGCTATTCCTGGCGGGGTATCTGCACGCCCGGCTCTGAAGAGCCTGGATGGTGTCGACCGTGCGCTCATTCGTGCTGGGACAAATGAAATTAATAAGCTTGAGTACCGCATGACGTTTCTCGCCACTACGGCCGGCGTTACACCGTTTATCGGTTTGTTCGGTACTGTCGTAGGCATCATGATAGCGTTTCAGCGAATTGGTGCGTCCGGTTCCACGAACCTGGCTATCGTGGCCCCGGGGATTAGTGAGGCGCTCATAGCGACCGCGGCGGGCCTTTTCGCGGCAATTCCGGCGCTCGTGGCCTACAACCACTTTACTCACCGCGTAAAGAATCTCTCGGACACGATGGATGACTTTGCGCTTGAGTTTCTCAACATTGCAGAGCGCAACTTCACGTAGTTCTGTACGGATCCATGCCGAAAGTCGCATCCTCCGCAATGAGCTCGGGCGGCCGTCGCCAGCGCGGTCGCCGCGTTGCACCTACGCTATCTGAGATTAATGTCGTTCCGATGGTTGACGTGATGCTCGTACTTCTCATTATTTTCATGGTCGCTGCGCCAATGCTTCAACGCGGTGTCGAGGTGAATCTTCCGGTCGCAGGTCGTTCACAGGAGATCGCCAGCGAACAGGTATTCGTGGATTTGCCCGTTTCCTATCGCGATGACCGGCAAGTATTCGTAGATTTGGAGCCGATCGGGGTCGACTTCCTTGCCGAGCGCATGCGGCAGCTAATGTTGAACCGGACCGATAAGCGTATTTACTTGCGCGGGGATGGAGAGATCAACCTCCAGGAGTTGTACGAGGTCTTTGACCGACTGAAAGAGGCCGGGATCCAGGACGTCGGCATCGTATCGAGGCTGCCGGGTGAACAGTAACGAAACCGAGGTTGCCGTGAAGGAGGTGACCGACGTCATCGTCGCGCGTGAGAAGCAACCCGAGCTATTCGGGGGCATGCTCGCATGGTCGATCGTGGCTCACGTGTGTCTAATAGGACTCTTACTGTTTGGTCCAATGGACTGGGGTGTGGCCGCTGATGAGGCTCCCAGTTCGGTGATGACGATCAGTCTTGCGGGAGCTCCCGGCCCTGGTGAGACCGGTATTACGCAGATGGGTGGTCGTGTCGTTGCCCCGCCGCCTCCTGAGGCGGTAGAACGTGCGATGCCCCCTCCCCCACCGAGAGATGTTGAGCACGTGGTTCCCATGGAAACACCGCCACGACGACCGAGAGCGACACCACCTCCAGAAGAAGTGCAGGAGGGCGTTACGCGAACCGAAACTGGAACGCGTGGCCAGGGTTTCGGTCTTGCAACGGGTGGGTCAGGGGGGAGCGGTATTCAGCTTGACGTTGCCGATTTTTGTTGTCCGGAGTACATCGAGCAGATGGTGACCTTGATCAGGCGGAATTGGAAGGCTGACCAAGGGGTCAGAGGTACCACGTTGATGCGGTTTATCGTTACACGCATGGGCTCAATCGAAGGCGTAATGGTTGAACGACCAAGTGGCCTCTTTGCGCTCGACCTGGCGGCTGAACGTGCGCTGCTCACCACGCGACTGGCAGTATTGCCGGCGGAGTTCCCGAATCCCATGTTGACTGTTCACCTGACATTTGAGTATCAGCGGTAATGCGTATGTCTAAATTCAAGTGGCTAATGTCGAGATCGAATATACGGACAAGTCGGCTTCAGGCGAGCCCTTTGTTTAAGTGGCGTTTCGTGCTCGGTGTCGTAACGCTGTCTGTTCCCTTCGTTGCGGGTGGTCCGGATGCTTCCGGACAGCAGCCGTCTGAGGTTGCCGTGGTTATCAGTGGTGATCCTGGTACCCCGCCTCGCTATGCTGTTCCAGATTTCGTTTCGGTTGGTTCAGAGGGGACAGACATCGGGACGACTATTGGCCGAGTGCTCTGGAATGACCTCGCGTTCGAGCGCGAATTTTATCTGATTCCTCGTGACACTTACGCGACCATACCCGCGGCGCGAACGCCTTACGAGATCTCATTTGATGCGTGGCGAGAACTTGGCGCTGATGCCGTCGTGTTTGGTACCGTGGAGCGCACTGGTGACGAGGTTCGCGTGGAGGTGAGGCTGTTCGATGTGCAGACGCGCCAGTCGGTTTTTTCCAGGGAGTACACGGGGACGCCCTCGAACCCGCGGTTCTATGCACATACGATTTCCGACGAAATCCACCAACACCAGCGTGCCTTGAGAGGTATTGCACGCACCAAACTTGCGTTCTCGTCAAACAGGAATCGGGAGGGCCTTGCAGGCAACGTCGAAAATGAAGAAGTCAAAGAGGTGTACATCTCCGACTATGATGGTGAAAACCAGCGAAGGATTACCACGAGCCGACAGCTCAACCTAATGCCGGTTTGGTCCCCAGATGGACGCTCTATAGCGTACACGTCGTACCGCCGTGGTTACCCTGACTTGTTTATAGCGTTGATTTATGACGGCGTGCAGCAGGAGCCGACTGGGGGTGGTACGCAGAATTGGCTGCCTATGTTTTCGCCAGACGGCAGCCGCATTGTTTTTTCGTCGAATCGCGACGGCAATGTCGAACTGTACGTCATGAAGGTCGATGGCTCTGATGTTAGGCGGTTGACGAATCATCCGGCGATTGATACCACGCCAACATGGTCACCCACCGGCACGCAGATCGCGTTCACCTCTGACCGAGCGGGCCGGCCACAGATCTATATTGTCGGCGCAGATGGCCTAAATTTTCGTCGGTTGAGCACCGCGGAGTCCTACGCGGACCGTCCCACGTGGTCACCCGCGCCGTTCAATGAAATCGCCTTTGCTGCAAGCACTGGTCCGGGATACGACATCAAGACGTACGATCTGGCGAGTGGTGTCACCAGGCGAATAACTTTCGGTGAAGGGAGTAACGAGAGTCCGTCGTACTCGCCAAATGGCCGCCATATAGCGTTTACGTCGACCCGAGCAGGAGGCACTCAAGTCTTTACGATTGGCCGGGACGGGCGCGGCGTTAAACAGATTACTCGGGAAGGCAATAACTCCTCGCCCTCCTGGTCAAATTAGTGGGAGTATGCAGTTGTCACTCGGTGATCGAGAATTTGATGCCGATCACGAGCAAGTGTAAGGAGAAGGCTGAATCACTGCGCGTATTTCGTGATCACGTCACAGTGGTTCGAGTGTGAAATGAAGGGCCAGTCGTGCTGGCCCGAGGATCAATATGCAGAAGACTACCCTATTCGTGCTCGCCGCCGTGCTGGCGTCTATGTGCATACCGTCGGCGGCGGCTGCTCAGAACCGCGAGCACCAGCAAATGGCGGCGGACGTACGAATGCTCCAGGAGCAGACACAGCAGTTGGCGATCACGCTCACAACGTTCAATCTGGTGCTCGAAGAATCTTTAAAGGTCCTCGAAGCGCGATTGGATCAGGCGAGCGAGTCTGCCCTACAGATTGCCGCTGATCAAAAGGTCGCTATCGGTAGCGTGGGAGATGGCGTTCGGGTGATGCGCGAGCGTTCAAATGATACGAACGTACGGATGGGTGAGCTTCGCGAAGAGCTCGAGGCATTGCGCGTCACCGTGCAAGCGCTTCAGTTGGCGGCCATGGCGCCACCGGTTGAGTTGGATCCAGACGCGGAGACTGTTCCGGACTCGGAACTCGTCGTTCCTGTGGTCCCATTGCCGCTTCCGCTGCCTTCAACCGCCGGCCTTTCGCCAACGCGCCTCTACGAGACCGCGCGGGCTGATTACTTTGCCGGTCAGTGGAC
>Ga0315339_1001242_pt1 | contig 23992 bp, 21 predicted proteins | sample ASW17metaG_FD_204514 | JGI IMG/M metagenome (GOLD analysis project Ga0315339, IMG submission 204514) | Ammonia-oxidizing marine archaeal communities from Pacific Ocean, United States - ASW #17 | ecosystem: Environmental > Aquatic > Marine > Oceanic | place: USA: California | collected 2016-12-05
GTATCCCTCCATACCACTGGTAGGTTAGATCATCTCCTGTTGCCTCGACACTTAAGGTTACCGGATCTCCTGTTGTTACTGACTGACTCACCGGCTGCGTCGTGATCTCAGGGGCCGGGACTGCTGGCGTCGCAGGGGTCGCAGTCGACCCTGATCCGGGTGCTCCTATCGGCGTGAATCCAATGTCGTCAAGGGCGATATTGGTTAGAAAACCTCCTGTCTGTGCTTGCGGAGATGCAGCATTATTATAAGTAATTTTCCCTATTCCACCCGGTGCCCCTAAGTCTTCTGCAACAAAAGAAAAATAGGTGAATGGAAAAGCTTCTACCTCAGTACTTATATTTAAAGGTATATCATCAGTTGAAGTTAGTAAATTGTCCGCTGTATCATAAACATCTATTCTTCCATCACCCTCCTCTCCCACTGCTGCATAAAATTGTACCTTCGCAGCAGGGGTTTCTTCAAAAGTAATTATTCCCATACTGTCATCAAGGATTTGCCAAGAACCTACTGCCTGATCACCAGTACCAGTATCAGCTAAAGGATATGTGTGGTTAAAAGGCCTCCCTGCAGTTGAATAGCTTGAGTAAATAATGGAGGTAACAATACCGTCGCTAAAGTAAGCCGTGTATGGTGATACGCCAATAGTGAATTTTGTCCGGTTTACAAAAACCTTAAAAATGGGATGAGCATCTAAGTTATGGAAATCTTCATAAACAGTATTGTTGGGTGGGCCTTCAACATATGTAAATGTAAGGTCATCAATAGAAATTCGTCCACCAGCATTTTTAATCTTAATTTCTTTTACTCCATTTGTATATTGTAAATCGGAGGTGTCAGAAAAAACACTACTGAGTGCAACAAAACTCTGCTGTAGTGGGTTAGCTTCTGGACTGATAGAATTGGGAAAGCCTTCAACGACACCATTTTGACTCATATAATGGCCAAGTTTATCTCTTAGCTCAATCCGTCCACCACTTTGCGTATCAGCAGCATAGAACTGAAGATTTTGAACACCTCTTTCAAAGACAATCATTCCGTCTGTTCCAGGGACAAGGACCAGAGCTTTGGTCCCTGAGTGGGCAAGAGCTGGATCATCCACCGTTTCGAGGGTGAAATTTACAACTGTGATACTCGTGGGTGTTTGGCCGAGAACAAATTGTGTTCCCTCCGCGGTATCGTTCTCAAAATCAAAACTGGTCGATTCAGCAAAGGCACAGTTTATAAGTATTCCCAAGGATAATGTAAGGATTAGTATCAGCTTTTTTTCCATGATGCGTATCATTTCTTTATAGGGTTCATCTCATATTATTTAAGTGCTATTTTATGACTTACTTTTATTAAGAAATAATGATTTTATTTTGTCCAGTTTTCAAGTAAGAACCTTGGACGTATGGATGGAAATACATACAAGTGGGGTACATTGAATGCTAAACCTCGGTTTATTACAAAATGACATTTGAGTGATAATAGACCTATTAAGGCTATTTATAATTATAACAGGACATCATTCTAGGTGACAAAAATTACTAGTGTCATCTATAAGAGCGATGGTGCATGAGTGTAAAAAAAGGGAGAGACTTGTGGGCTCATCTCAACACACAGTTTTTAATCATCCTTAACAGTAAATTTGGCTGCCGGTTCCTTGACGTATTTACGAGAGGATAGATTACCCGCGATTAACCATCGAGAATTAGGTGCGCTTGCATTACTTGTCCAATTAAAATATGATGGATGTAATTAACTATTACAGGGACATATTTTTGAAGAAAATTTAATAGGCATGGTTGTGCAATCACTTCGTGAATATTGGGTATGTGCGATTATATTTATGACAGCGTTCATCATGGGGCTCCTGAGCTGTTCTAGGAATAGCAGTAACCTTTCTACAAGCGAATTTGATGTAAAGAATCACGAACCGGTAAATACAGAAGGGTTCAGCTTTATTTACATGGGCTCACGCCTCGCGTCTTTCAATGAAGCACCAGAACTGGCAAAACGTGTTGCCGAGGGGGAATTCCCACCGATTGAAGAGCGTCTTCCAGTAGAACCTCTGGTAGTTCCCACAATCGAGCGGATTGGGCAATATGGTGGCATTTGGAAGCGTGGGTTTATAGGTCCCATTGACCGACAAAATATTGATCGGATTATGCATGATCATTTGATCTACTACGACCTGGATGGGCAAACACTTATGCCGCACATTGCAAAAGGGTGGGAGATGAGCGAAGATGGAACTACCTTTACCTTCCATCTTCGCAAGGGGATGAAATGGTCTGATGGAATGCCGTTCACTGCTGAAGATTTTATTTTCGCCTATGAAGACTTAACTTTAAACGATGAGCTCAACCCGGCAAAAGCAGGCTACATGAAGGTAGCGGGAAAACTGTGCCGAATTAACAAGATAGACAATTATACGGTTCGTTACACTTTTCATAAACCGAACTTTTCTTTCATCGAGAAAGTAGCAAGTTTAACTGTTGGTGGCCAAAGTGCGCGTCAATATAACTGCCCTTTATATGCGCCCCGTCATTACTTGAAGCAGTTTTTGCCTAAGTATGTCTCTAGGGTAGAAATGGACCGGAAAGTTGAAGCTTATGAAATGGAGAGTTGGGTTGCTTTATTCATTCGCATGTCGAGGTTGCATGAGAATCCAGATTTACCCGTGGTGGGGCCTTGGAAAACAGTGACGCCAATTACCGGCGATATATTTTCGCTCGAGCGCAATCCCTATTACTTTGCCGTCGATACGGAAGGGAATCAGTTACCCTATATCGATCGTATTGAAATGACCCTGGTTGAAGACATTGAAGTTTTCAATATGCGAGTCATTTCTGGGGCAGTTGACATGCAGCACCGTCATGTCCTTCTAGACAAAGTACCGGTGCTGAAGGCTGCAGCGAAGAAGGGCAACTATCGGGTACTCTTATGGCCAGGTTTGGGGGGGTCTGATGCCGCAATTTTTGTCAACCAAACCTGGCAAGGAGATCCGGAGATTGAAAAGTGGCTGCGAAACCGCGACTTTCGTATCGCCCTCTCTCTCGGAATCGATCGAGAAGAAATAAACGAGTCTATTTTTTTAGGCATTGGAGAACCGCGACCTTTCATTACCCTTCCTGGAAACAGGTTCTATCCCGGTCCGGAATACGAGAAGAAATACGCCGAACGTGATCTCGCGAAAGCCAATGCGATTTTGGATAGAATCGGCTTAGAGAGGAGAAGCAATAATGGAACTCGATTACGCACCGACAATAATAAACCGTTGATAATGACTCTAGCCGTGCTAAGTCGAACCTTTCTCAATTGGGAAGGCATTGGCGAACTTGTGGTTAACCATTGGAAAGACATAGGTATTAATCTCCATTTGAAAGTTGAGGAACGCAGCCTGTTTTCTAGACGAAATAATACTAACGAGCATCAACTATCGATGTTTGGGCCTGCCGCGGTAAACCCATGGGCCTATCCACGGATTACTGTTCCTATTATTAGAGAAGCACCTTTTGGACCGGCAGTCGGTATTTGGTACGAAACGGATGGTGAAAAAGGAATAGCTCCTACTGGCAGTCTCAAGCGGATGATCGAGATATTTGATCAAGGGAATGGCGTTTCCGTAGAGAAGCGAGCCGAATTAGGCAAAGAACTGTGGCGCATCCACGCGGATAATCTCTTCGCTATAGGAATCATTGGGAATTCCGCAGCCTATAACGGGGTGACAGTCGTCAAGAATAATTTTCGCAATGTACCGGATGTTGCCCCAAATAGTTCTGCTCATCAAAATCCGGGCATCGCTCGACCTGAACAGTTTTTCTTCGAGCAAAACTGAGATAAGCATTCAAAAGATTCGGCTAAAGGAAGCCGATTACAACGAGGGTGCTGCAAGGTGAAAAGAGTTTAAGCAATGGGTGATAATTTGAAATTAGCCAAATCAAATCCTTTTTACAAAGGTTTGGCTTTTCATTTTAGTGCATCATATAGCAGGGCGCACGCGTCGCTCCTGGTGATCGGCGAGTCTTCCCCGGCATGGCCGGGGATGCCGGTCATCTCATGAAACGCTACCATTGAGATTGGGGCTGTAGTCCGTTGTGCAGCCGTCGCTGCTAACCGGGCTGTTGCCATTGGATCCCCGGCAAAACCCTTCTTAAGGGCCACAAACGCGTTCGCCCACACTTCCGCCGTGGCGCTGTCGAGGGTGTCATCCGCCTTGGCGTCGTATCCAGGAAAAAAACCTTTTGTGGCGAAATAGGCTACGGCAGATATCCATGTATCATCCGAGCCCAGATCGACATCGTTAAAGAAGGAGATCATCACCCGCGCATCCGCAAGCTTTCGCACCAACGTCTCGTGGGTGATCTCGGCCGGAGCCACACCGTTCCGTGCCGCTATGATTACGGCCCATGCGGCCGCCTCGGCTATGTTCATCCACGTAGGCTCGAGCCGAATGGTGCTCCACCCCACGTGGCTGGAAGAGATACACACGGGAACCAGCAAATTATCGATGCCTTTCGGCAGAATGGCCTGGTACGGTATCTGGCCGGGGAAGGTCTCCTGGTGGAGCATGACCTTTCCTTCATGTTGCGTGCCTGGGAGTTTTTCTAACGTACAGGGGTGTATGTCGACAAACCATTCGTTAACCGCTATGGCATCTCCGTGTATACGCGTCCGTTTTACATCGTCTATGAATGTGGCGTCGTGTTCCGTAAAGACGTAGCGTCCTTCGAGCCGCCGGGTTTCCCGTGTATACATTTCGTAAGGTCTGTGTCCGTTTTCCACAAACTCATCGTTTGGGAGTCCCCACTGGCTTGCCTCTTTTCGCCGCTCCTTCGGCTCCGATTCGTCGTTTTGCGCGAAGTAGAGTAAGCCGAGAAATGCGTCCCAGTGATCATCCTTTACTTTTTTCCGGTCTTTCCACGAGCCATCTACATACGGATTCTGAGGCCCGACCAACTGCGGCATGTTTACACGGTGTCTAACGCCAGATGAGTCGGACCAGGAATTCCCCAGCGTTTTTATGTAATCCCGGTTGTACATTACCGGCCTTTCCACCGGCATCCGATTTGCCGTGACGTTAGTAAGCATAATGCGGAAGTTAAAGGCCTGTACTCTGTCGTCTCCATTTCCGGCTCCTTCCCACTCCACAACCTCCTGGTAATCTGGAATATTGCGCGGTTTTCGGAGATTGAGCTTGGCATGTTCATTGCCGAGGAAGGCAAGGCGATCACTTGGTGGTTCTTTAGACGGCTTTAAGAATATTTTTCCTGCGTGAGGCTCTTGGTACTCAGAGCGCGGTTCTCGGCCGAAACGATATGCGGCGCCGCACACCGCCATCAAGTCTCCCTCGTAACTGCAGTCGACCCATGAGTCGGCGCTGACCTCAGTTCGTGCACCGTCAGTATCCGGCAAACAATCGGCGTTCATTTTTCCAAAGGTAACGCTCTTGATGAGCGGTCCGATTCTCACCACTTGCAAAGGGTACGAACTCATCAAACATGAGATGTTGGGCTCGGAATCTATCATCTTTTCCACCAGCATCTGTGCGACTCTTGATTCGAAATTTTGGGTTGGGTTATCCTTAGATAGGAAAAGATATGTTTTTACGAAAAAACTGTGGGAATGGCCCGAAGGACTGTCCAGACAGGTCCGGTGTTGATTGGAGACTTCGCCGTAGGTATCTCTGTAGAATGCAAATATGGCCTCCCTCAATTCATCATAAATAGGCGATCTTTTGCCTTCATACAGCGTATCCCAGACACACATACCGTTGGACAACATTCCCCCCAAGATTGGAGTGTGGTTGGCAAGAAGGACCGAAAGCCCTTCGCGGGCCGCACGCACCGCGCAGGCTATACCCGCCGGTGATCCGTTATATACCACGAGGTCGTAATGACTAATGCTTATTGATTACTCCTATAAAAAATAAATAGTGAGTCGGGACTGGCTCAGTAGTGACTACTGAGCCAAGGGGCTTTGTCGAGAAAAAAGGGTGAAGTGCCAGAGAAGTGGAGAATGGGTTATCCGAACAAGTCGGGTAATGACAGAATGTGATAACGGGAGTTTACCATACACCCCAGGCTTACGGCTAGCGGCCATAGGTCGGAAGATTACGGGGCTGGAGGTGCCAGTATGATAACTGCGGATTGCTGAATACGGATTTAGGGAGAGAGGACAGGACTAAGAAGCTCTAATGTGGAGAACGCTAAAACCTAACACTTATCTGGGATAACCGATGGCTGCGGGCCAGGTGTGAATGATGTACTCACCTTCATAGACAAACATATCGCGATGGAGGGAACAGGTCATGCAGCAATGACTGGGGATGATATGAACAAAGTCACCGACTTTAAGTTTATGCCCGGGAAAGTAAACGCTTGTATGCTCTTCAGAACCGAAGCTAGGAATTTTTGCCTGAGGGTAATCGCGAAGTATGGGCTGTCCCATTTCATGACCGATTGATTTAACACCGGCATTTAAAACCAGGTTGTCTCCACTCACACTGATGACGTTTGCGAGCACAGTAAGGGCAATATCGAATTGATCACCGACTCGCTCTTTGTAAGACCAGTCCATCGTTACATAGCTACCGATCTGAAGCTCAGAGACGTCCTCGAGTGTGCCAGTGGCACGAAAAGAACCAGTCCCCGCACCGGATATGATTCGGCACGCGTGTCCTGCCGATTCAAGCTGCCGTTTAGTATCAACCGCCTTTTCCATTGAGCTTATGGCTACTAATTCCCTTTCATTTGTATCGGGAATGCCGACCGCGTGTCCTTCGTAGGCTTGAAGACCATCAAAACGTATTCCCTGAATTGAAGCGATCTGTTCGGCCAGTGCAAGACTGGCTTCTCCCGGTGCAACACCGCAACGACCCATACCGATATCGACCTCGATTAAAACACCGACGACAGTCCCACGGCTTTGCGCCGCTTGGCCAATTGCTTTTGCATTGTCTATATTATCAATCGCCACGCGTAGTTTGGCCCGTCCCACCAATTCGACCAATCGTTCTATACTTGTCGCACTGACAACTTGATTGGCGATCAGAACATCTTCAATTCCTCCATCGACTAAAGCGATCGCTTCAAATATCGTTGCAGCGGTCATGCCGACGCAACCTCCCGCCGCCAACTGCTTGTGGGCTAAAGCAACGCGCTTATGATTTTTAAAATGCGGTCTGAGCCGAACCTGTTTGTTTTCGACGAAGGCAGCGGCACGCTCAATATTGCGATTAGCCGTCGGCCAGTCGAGAACCAGCGCTGGGGTGAGGAGATCGTAGAGGGAAGCGGACATTGTCGGTTACGAATTTGCGATTATCGATTGTGGATTGATGCATGATGCAAGATACAGGATGCATGATGCAAGTTTATCCTAAGGATTAACGCATTATAGGATGTTGGGTTTCACCCTCGGTACGCATTTACGCTTACACTCATAAACGCATTTCCCCTTTTGACTTTTTGACCTTTTGACCTTTTGACTAGTCACCGTGAAACGTGCCTTCAAGTTTTTCGGGGTTTTATTGATAGCGGGTAGTTTCTATCTGGGGTTTTTGTATTTTTGGAGTGATGTCTTACTACCGGAACTGGAAGAGGAACCTATTCACTATAGTCAGGAGAAAATTGAATACACGAAAGAATTAAGAGACGTTAGTTTTTCAGAGGAAGATCAGTATCAGATTCAGCGGGATGTCGACTACAGCGAGGGTGAATTGGGTGGGTGGTATCCCAAGGGCGAATCACCGATCCTGGCCGAATTGGTAGAGGAGGGCAAACTGCCACCCGTTGCCGAGCGCGTGGGGTCCGAGCCGGTAGTGATTGAAGGGGTAGACGGTATTGGCAACTACGGTGGGACCTGGTTTCGGGTATCAGGATCGCAGACCAATATTGACCTCATTTATAATTTCATGTCCGGCTCTATGCTCGTTCGCTGGTCCCCTCTCGGTTACCCAATCGTGCCTCATGCAGCTAAAGGATGGGAGTCCAGTCCTGACAAGAAAGAATGGACTGTATATTTACGCAAGGGAATGAGATGGTCCGATGGTCATCCATTCACCGCTGATGATATTCTCTACTGGTACTACCAGGAAATAAAGACTGATTATAGCGACGATTCTACTGGTCGATCAGACTGGATGGTCGTGGGTGGCGAGCAGGGTGAAATTGTTAAAATAGACGATCACACAATAAAGTTTATTTTTCCTAAACCCTACGGCGTGTTTCTAGAACACCTGGCACGAGCCTTCTGGTATTCTTCGCCTCGCCATTACATGGAAAAATATCACCCGGATCTCGGCGACGACGAACTGATCGAAAAAACGATGGCTGCAAGGAGACTGCCATCGCGCAAAAGTTTATACGTATTACTGACGAAGTGGTCCAACCCTGAACACCCACGACTCTGGCCATGGGTCTACCGCAATCACAAAGCCAATCCTCCCCAGGTTTTTGTGCGTAATCCTTATTTCTGGGCTGTCGACGCGGAGGGCAACCAACTTCCCTATCTGGACAGAATGCATTGGGAAATCAAAAACCAACGATTTATCCCCATCGCGGCCGCTAGTGGAGGCATGACCTTCTGGATCCATGTCATGGATTTATATTACACCCTTCTCATGGCGGAACGTGAAGCAGGAGGATACGAAGTCTATCACTGGTTTCCCGCAACACGTTCGCGCTACCTTATTAATCCGAACTTTAACTACTATGTCGATCCCGATAAACCGGAGACGCAAATGAAGCACGATCTAATCAATGACAAGCGCTTCCGCCAGGCACTATCCCTTGCCATAAACCGTCACCAAATAATCGAAAATGTATATAATGGAGTGGGAGAACCCGCCCAGTTATCGCCGGGCAGGGAATCATACTTTCACCATGAAAAACTCCATAAAAGCTATACCGAGTATGCGCCTGACAAAGCTAACGCTTTACTCGATGAGCTCGGTCTCACCCAGAGGGATTCCGAGGGATACCGCAAGTACAAGGACGGCGCGCGCATGGTTTGGTATTATACCATTCCACAGGGAGAAGACGAGGGACCGACGGAACTCATCCTCGAGGACTGGGGTCACGTGGGTGTTCGTTTTATACGACGACAACCATCACTTGCCCTTTTTAATGTAGAACTAAAAGCGGGCAAACTGGAATTTTCCGATTGGCCTGGGGAGAGTGAATATAGTCCTATTCTAGGAGCTGATCGATTTGCTGGATTAACGTCATTACAATCTTACGGCTATTGGAATTGGTATTTGAGAGGAGGGCTTCACGGAGACCTAAGAGCCACAAAGTTAGGAGGCATTGAACCGCCGATGAATCACCCTATACGGCGGGCGATGGAACTGATTGATGAATCCTACGGCGCAACCGACCGCGAAGAGCAGCGGGTCATTTTTAATAAGTTATTCGATATCGCAGCGGAAAATCTCTGGACAATTAATATTACTACCCCTCCACCGCATCCGGTCATCGTAAAGAACGGGTTAAAAAACGTACCTCGCAATTCATTCTATGGCTCACGTTTCTGTCCACCGGCACCGACGGGTATGGAAACCTACTTTTTCAAAGCTCCCTATGATTCACCGGGTGCGATTGCCCAGATTAAAAATGAGATGATCGAAATCACACCCGCGCCTTACGGCACCGATACAGACAATCCGGAATCAACCAGTTATGATCGTTTAGCCTGGCTGATAAAAAACTTATTTTTAGGTATCGCGGTTTGCGGCATAATTATGGTCGGGATAAGGCATCCCTATGTGGGAAGGCGACTGCTGATTATGATTCCGACCCTGCTTATTGTCTCGTTGATATCTTTTACCATCATCCAACTGCCGCCGGGAAGTTTCATCGAAACAAGGATCCTTGAGTTGCAGTTAAGAGGTGGGCCATTAGCTATCGATGAAGCGAAAGAACTGCGCGAAATTTTTCATCTCGATAAGCCCTTCCCCGAACGTTACTCCCGCTGGCTCGGGCTTAACTGGTTTACTTCATTTGATCGAAAAGACCAAGGCTTACTCCAAGGCTATATGGGATTATCGATGGAAAACCAGAGCACGGTCAATGAAATGGTGGGCGATCGCGTCCTTCTCACATTTCTTATATCATTAGGAACAATTTTTTTTACATGGATGATAGCGCTTCCAATTGGTATCTACTCAGCGGTGCGCCAATATACGCTGGGCGACTATTTATTTACCCTAGTAGGTTTCATTGGGATGAGCGTACCCAGTTTTCTCCTCGCATTGATCCTGCTTTACTGGAGCCGGGAGTACCTGGGGATAAATATCTCAGGACTGTTTTCACCTGATTATGCAGCCCAGCCTGAGTGGACACGAGGTAAGATTATCGACATGCTGAAACATATTTGGGTGCCTGTAGTGGTTTTGGGGGTCACGGGGACTGCAAGCATGATCCGTATCATGCGCGGGAATCTGCTCGACGAGTTAAAAAAACCCTACGTCATTACCGCGATGGCTAAAGGGGTGCGTCCCTTCAAACTTTTGATGAAGTATCCCGTGCGATTATCGATCAATCCCTTTATCTCGGCGATCGGCGTTATCTTTCCTCAATTGATTTCCGGCGGCGCGATTGTTGCGATGGTATTAAGTCTACCCACCGTAGGACCATTATTATTGGAGTCACTCATGCTCGAAGATATGTACGTAGCGGGATCGATGCTTATGGTGCTCAGCTTGCTCGGGATCTTAGGCACGCTTGTCAGCGATCTGTTACTAATGTGGCTCGATCCGAGGATACGGATGGAAGGTGGAGTTCGGTGAAACAATTTATGATTTCGGATTGCGGAATATCGGGCTTCGCCTTTGGTAGCAGATTGTTGATAGTCATAAGAGTGTAATCCTCGTTATAAGTAGAAATTGTACTGCTTTTACCCATATAAGCTTCAGCGCATTAACGCAGTCTCTTTCAATCCAAAATCCAATATCCGATATCCACAATCGAATCAGGCGATAACGGCTTCTTCGCCGAGGTGTTCGCGGATCCATGCGCGGAGGGGGACATCTTCATCCTGAGGTGAGGTATATCCAAAATTCCCGGTAAGGGATGCTCCAAATAATTGCTTTCGGATGGGGTCAAGTTGATCCCAGTATTTATCGACAGTAATATCATCACGGGGCCGAATCCAGCGATAGCTATACCCATAGAATAAGGTTCTTCTCGGTTGGTTCCAATAATTTGCGCTCGAAGAGTGCCAGAGTCGCCGGTCAAAAAAGACAGCTGAGCCCGCAGATACTAAAACGGGTACCCCCTCCTCTAAATTAGTACTTCGGTCGTCGTTAGGAAGGTGAATATTTTTTCTGAGATGGCTGCCCGGAATTACATATAAATTCCCACGGTCGGGTTCGCTGCAATCAGTGAGAAAGTAACCTATCTTAAAGGAAATACGTGGCGGTGGATCGGTTTCAATCTCCTTATTTATACGATCGCTGTCTTGATGCCATCCAAACTTTTTATTCCCATTATTCTCAGCCGTTTCACACGGTGTCATAACGAAATGATTGTGGTATAACTGAATATTCCATCCCAAAATACCCCAGACTTTGGGAAAAGTGCGGTACCAATCGACGAGCTCCAAGTAAGCTTCATTTTTACCGATGAAATCCATGAACAAAGACCTGTCACCAGGCGCCACAGCTTTTTTTTTGCGGTGTTTGCTATCGAGACGATCCGTGATCCCAATTAATTTTTCGATCCGATCAGCATCGATCACATTCTCGACAATAAAATATCCATCCTGTTCAAAAGCCAGTCGCTCAGCCTCGGTCAAACAATAGTCCAAACATTTACTATCCATTGGCGATGGATAGTCAAAAAGTCAAAAGGTCAAAAAGTCAAGAGGGTTAAAGTTCGTGTTAGGTTTAGGTGGAAAGAGGGATAGCCACTACCAGTGGCGAAACTCGACCTGCCAAAGGCACACAAAACACAAGAAGATAATTGGAGAAAGCCGAAGCGGGCTGTCCCTAGCACGCTTCTATAATTTATTTATCTAGTAAACGCGCTGGCGCGCGAATATGGGATTATGCGAAGAAGCGCATAAGTGTAGCATTTTCTGGAGGGGCACGCTCCGTCGTGGCCGTTCAATCCACAATCCGCAATTGATTCATGCGATGACGGCTTTTTCACCGAGGTGTTCGCGGATCCAGGTGCGGAGGGGGACGTCATCATCTTTTGGGCTGGTATAACCTCTGCCGCCAGTTGCATCACCAAAAAGCTGTCGGCGTATCGGATCCATGCCATCAAAATCGACGGTCATATTATCGCGTGGGCGTATCCACCGGTAGCTGTAGCCGTAAAATAAAACTTTACGCGAATGTTCCCAGTAATTCGCGCTTGCCGAATGCCAGATACGTCGGTCGAAATAAACGGCCGAACCCGGGGGGACGAGAATGGGGATACCTTCTTCGATTTCATAGCTTCGATCACCGTTAGGAAATTCGACATTTTTTTTCAGGTGGCTGCCGGGGATGAGATGAAAATTACCACGGCCCGGCTCGCTGCAATCAGTGAGAAAGTAGCCGACCTTGAGTGAAAAACGCGGTTGTGGGAATACTTTATCTATTTCCCTGTTCATACGATCGCTGTCCTGATGCCATCCCAAGATCTTGTCCCGTTGGTCTTCAGATTCACGCGTGTAGGTGACATTGAGATGGGAGTGATATAACTGAATGTTCCAACCGAGTATTCCAAAAACCTTGGGAAAGGTGCGATACCAATCCACGAGATCAATGTAGGCTTCATTTTTACCGACAAAGTCATCAACAAAGAGGTTCCCCCTTTCGTTTCTTAGATAGCCTTCTTTTCTACGAAATTCGGCATCGATGCAGTCGGTGGTTTCTATTAATTTTTCGAGATGGTCTGCATCGAGTGCATTTTCAACAATAAAATACCCGTCTTTCTCAAAAGCCTGGCGTTCAGCTTCGCTTAAACAGTGATCTAAGCATTTAGGATCCATTGATGATGGATAGTGAAAAGGTCAAAAGGTCAAAAAGTCAAAAGGAAATGCACTGATGCGCGAACATGCGATAAAGCGGAGAAACGTATAAGTGTAGTATTTTCTGGAGGGACACGCTCTGTCGTAGCCGTTCAATCGACATTCCTAAATTGTATCGAGAACTAAGTCCGACATCATTCAAATCGGCAATTGATTGACCATTTTAGCTTTTTCTCTTTTGACTAAAGTTCTATGAAAGTTATCGATTACAGAAGTAGTTTTACGATTAATATTACGGCTGACGAAGAAGGTGAGAATAACACCTGCCGAACCCAACTTCTGGCAAAGTGTGCATTGATAAATGAGGACAGCGGTCAGTCGGGGATATACTTTCTAGGGAAGGATTGCATCGGCGAATACATGTATAAGGAGAGAGGTATTGTGCAGGAGCCGACATCAAATGTAGGTGTAATATTTGGTGAAAAAGAATCCTCACTATTTAAGAAATTTGCCAACCATGAAAGTGACGTCATTCAGACGGGTGCACAGGGCGTTCGCAAAAAAATATTTGCGGGTACGATAGCCTATTCGAAAGAACTAAATTTCAAACTCAAGGAGGTAGAAGCTCGCCCATTAAAGACGAGTGAAGAGATAATTCGCGCGACACTGGATTGTGAACCGATGGTCGGACGCACAATACTGAACAACGAAGAGCAAAAATGGCATGCGGTGCTTGAATATCCGCTCTACTATATGAATGTACATTCTCCCGAGGGACGTTTTCAAGTGGATCTTGGCCCGATTCTCTATCCTGATTTTAACGTAAAGGGTGAGTCCCCGATCGAGTATCTTAAGTTGGCTTATATAATGTATAATCAGTTGGATGCCGTCGAGTTTGCGATTAGAGTACCTACACTTGTTGTGGAAGGGCAATCTGTAGAAACACTGCACTATTCAAAGGTGATCAAGATGTCCGCTCAGAGCGAGCTATTCAGTTTGGGTATGTAGAAGGAATCGAAGGTCTAAAGTCTAAGGTCACAAGTGGCGGTCACGATGGAGCGTGATCCTCCATTCTTTTGATGGAATGTGTATCGGCCTATCTTATGGAGGGACGCGCTCCATCGCGTCCGTGTTATACTCGACAAATATTTTGGTTTTTACATCCTTGATTTTATGGCAGTAAAAAAACAATACTGGTTAATTAAATCGGACCCGGAGACGTTATCGTTTGATGAGGTCAATGCGCGGCCGAATAGCACTATTGACTGGAACGGGGTTCGCAATTACCAGGCACGTAATTTTATGCGTGACGAGTTGAAAAAGGGAGACCCGGTTCTTTTCTATCACTCGCAGTGTAAAGATACGGGAGTTGTTGGTTTGGCTGAAGTAGTGCGCGAATCTTATCCTGATCATACGGCATGGGATAAAAAACATCGCTATTACGACCCAAAAACCGACAAGGATAATCCGACCTGGTACATGGTAGATTTAAAATGGAAGAAAGCCTTTAAGCGGACCGTGACATTGGCTGAGATGAAATCGACGCCTGCGCTGAAATCTATGCGCGTAGTACAACGTGGTCAGCGACTATCGGTACAGCCCGTTACAAAGAAAGATTTTGATCAGGTGTGTAAATTAGGGGGAGAGAACCAGTGAACAGTGAATAATGAACAGTAATTGGTACGAGAAGAGTAAATATGGGTGGAAGAAGTGAAGGAAAAATTAAGATGAAAGAATGGGTTGGATTTTTAAAAAGGGTGTTGATTGCAGCGGTGGGCGTGTTGTCGGGGAATATTGGGTATGTGTCAGCGATGAGTTATTCGTCCCCTGTTTTTGAGATGCAGGAACTATTTGAGAAGACGCGTATTCTGAACATCGCGGTTGCGACCGATGGGACCGTTCTGGCTTTTACGAATGATGGCCGGTTACTGCGACGGAGTGAGGACGCGGGTAAATCCTGGGGGCCGATTCGAGAAGTAGCACCGGATTCGGGGGGGACCGCAATCGTCGACCAAAAGAGCGGAGATGTTCTGGTGCTTAGAAGTGGGAATGGACTCCTGTGGAGAAGTCAGGATCACGGGAAGACCTGGAAGAAAGAGGAGATCGCAGTCAAACCCAACGCTCTTGGCCACGGGATACCCAATGTTGTAGGCGCGTCGACGCACGGATCGGAATCAGGTATTACTCTGTTATATGGAGAGCACAAAGGTCGCTTAATTTCGCCAGTACGGATCACTGCGCCCCATGGAAGCAATGACCAAGAGTGGTGGCCTTACCATTATAATACGGCGATCTATAGCGACGATGGAGGTAAAACCTGGCAGATAAGCGGACCAGTGCAAAGTGGGACAGGTGAGGGGACTCTGGCTGAATTATCTAATGGTACTATTTACTATAACTCCCGTTCGCATCTGGCTGTAGACCATCGAAGGCAGATTGCCTGGAGTTACGACGGGGGACATATGTGGACAGACTGGAGTGCATCTGATGAGCTATTCGAAGTTGGTGAACCTTTTTATTTCAAGTACGGGACAAAGCCCAGTTATGGGTGTAGCGCGGGTCTTGTGCGGTTACCTTCAGAAGTGACCGTAGGTAAAGACGTTTTGATATACAGTTCTCCTGATAACCTTGGAAAGAATCGTTTTCGTATGACAGTCTGGGCGAGTTTCGATGGAGGTGAGACGTGGCCTTTGAAACGGTTAGTCTATGAAGGTCATAGCGCCTATTCTTCGCTGGCGGCAGATAAGAAGGGCAATATCTTTCTCTTATTCGAATGGGGTGTGGACAAGAATTACGAAGCGGTATACGTGGCCAAGTTTAACCTCGATTGGCTGGCCAATGGGAAAAACTGGAGGGATCAACTTTAATCAAAAGGTTTGTCAATTACGGAATTCGGATTGGCCATTGTGGGATATCGGGCTTCGTCCTCGGTAGTAGATTGAACGGCAACGACGGAGCGTCGCCCTCCAAAAAATGCTATGCTTATACGCTTTATCGTATGTTCGCGTATCAGCGCATTTCCCTTTTGACTTTTCCCCCTTTTGACATTTTGACTAAAAACAGGTTTTTTATATGGATAACACTAACAAAGTAAGTAATTCCATTTCCTGGTATCGGATACCATTGAAAGGGGAATCTTTGCGGGGGCTGAGTCAGCGTAGTGATTTAATGGGATTACTCCAAGCGTGTGGTCATTTGGGATTGCTTGTCTCAACCGGCGCAGCTGCTTTTTATGCAAATGGTCGGTTGCCGCTACCCGTGCTGTTGTTTATTATATTTCTGCATGGGACATTTTATAAATTTATCCTGAATGGATTTCACGAACTCTGTCACAGCTCAGTATTTAAGAGCAAAGCCCTGAATATTTTCTTTCTTAAATTATACAGTTTTCTCGGATGGTATGACCCTGTCATGTTTTGGACGAGTCACAGTGAACATCACAAATATACATTACATCAACCGGACGATCTCGAAGTGGTGATGCCAATCAAATATACCCTTTTGGCTTTTCTTAAATCCGCGTTTGTAAATCCGATACAGTTTTTTATCTCACTGGAAACGAACATCCGCTTCAGTTTCGGTAAAATAAGTAAGAAAGATATGCCGGGGGAATGGGAGGTGGATGATCTATTCCCCCCAACGGAGGTTGGAAATCGGCGACGCTTGTTTAATTGGGCTCGCACCCTGCTCGTGGGTCATGGAATCATTATCGGCATCTCTATTTATACTGGCCTTTGGTTATTGCCCGTCTTGATAACCTTTGGACGATTTTATGGTGGGTGGCTCCTGTTTTTCTGCAACAACTGCCAGCATGTTGGGTTACAGGATAAAGTCCCTGATTTTCGTCTCTGCTGCTGGACGGTGATTCTGAACCCATTTGTACAGTTTCTCTACTGGCATATGAATTATCACATCGAACACCATATGTACGCTGCGGTTCCGTGTTACAATCTCGGTAAACTGCATAGGGCGATTGAGTATGATCTGCCGAAAAGCCCTAATGGCTTGTATGCCGTTTGGAAAAAAATTGTTGAGACTCTGAAAAAACAAAAAGCAGACCCTGATTACCATTATGTCCCTGAATTGCCGGAAACCCAGAAAGCCTGACAACCGGAAATGGATATAAATTTTTGACTATCAAGAATGAGCAAAGTAATTATTGTAACAGGGAGTAGTCGTGGCATCGGTGCAGCGACAGCACGTCTTGCAGGAGAAAATGGCTATGCGGTTTGCGTAAATTATTTTAAAAACCCAGAAGCTGCTAAAAATGTTGTTAGTGCGATTAAAGATAGCGGCGGACAGGCGATTGCAGTAGCAGGTGATATGAGTTTAGAAAGCGATGTGGATCGTCTATTCACTACGGTGGATAAGGAGTTAGGAACTGTTAACGCGCTGGTAAACAATGCGGGAATTATAGCTCTACAGTCGAGAGTCCAGGATCTGGACGTGGCCAGAATGCAAAGAATATTCGCGGTGAATATCATGGGGTATTTCCTCTGTGCACGCGAGGCGATTAAACGGATGTCGACAAAAATGGGTGGTGCGGGAGGAGCGATTGTCAATGTATCGTCAGCGGCTTCCCGATTGGGATCACCGGGTGAATTTGTTGACTATGCGGCATCGAAAGGAGCCATAGATACGATGACAATAGGACTGGCAAGAGAGATTGCCGATGAAGGCATACGTGTAAACGCTGTGCGACCCGGTCTAATCGATACGGAGATGCACGCTGCTGCGGGAGCACCGGACCGGGCAGAGAAATTGAAATATTTAGTTCCCATGAAAAGAGTGGGGACCGGTGAGGATATAGCTAAAGCAGTCTTATGGTTGCTTTCTGAAGGCGCATCCTATTCGACCGGAACGATTATCGATGTATCGGGGGGAAGGTGATTTAACTGGGGAGTCTAAAGTCGAAGGTAGAATGGGAGAAGCTAACATATTCCGGTGCTCTTTATTTTTGATTTTTTTACGTTTTGACTAAAAACTTGCAAGCTAGTTTTTAATATGGAAGAGACCGTAAAAGTTGGAATGATTGGGTGTGGTAAGGTCAGTGATGCTTATCTGAAAGCTTCCAAGGTATTTCCCAATATCGAGATCGTTACCTGTGCAGATATAAATTCAGAGGTAGCGGAAAAGAAGGCGGAAGAATATGGAATCGAAGCGCTATCGGTGGATGATTTACTGAAAGAGTGCTCTATTGAAATTGTTCTTAACCTCACCATCCCAAAAGCTCACGCCGAAGTGAATCTACAGGCACTCCACGCGGGTAAGCATGTCCACTGTGAAAAGCCGTTCGCGTTTTCGCGAAAAGAGGGAATGCCTGTTATCACCCTTGCGCAAGAGAAAGGGCTGATGATAGGGTGCGCGCCAGACACCTTCCTGGGCGGCGGTCATCAAACCTGCCGCAAGATGATAGACGACGGCTGCATAGGAAAAGCAGTCTCGGGAACGGCTTTCATGTTGAGTCATGGTCCTGAACATTGGCATCCTAATGTAGGCTTCTATTATGAGAAAGGAGGAGGCCCATTATTCGATATGGGTCCTTACTATATTACGGCACTCGTTAACCTCTTGGGTCCTGTCAATCGTGTGTGCTCATTTTCAGGTAAAGCATTTGAAGAACGAATCGCCACTTCTAAAGAACTAATGGGTAAGGTGATTCCCGTCGAGACGCCAACTCATGTTGCAGGAACACTTGAATTTTCTAGTGGTGCCCTGGTTACGATAATAATGAGTTTTGATGTTTGGTTTCACAGTACCCACCCTATTGAAATTCATGGTAAGAAACGCAGTCTAAAAGTTCCCGATCCGAATGGATTCAAAGGTCCAGTCTTCATCAATAAGGAAGGGGAAAGAGAATGGGAGTCGATTCCCCTCTCTCATGGTTACATCGACCAGATGCGCGTCATAGGTGTTGCCGATATGGCCAAAGCAATAAGAGGAAATAGGAAAAATCGCTGTAGCGGTGAACTGGCCTATCACGTCCTCGATGTAATGGAGTCACTCCTTGAGTCTGCTGAAAAAGGGAAATTCATTGAACTTGAAAGCACAACTGAGCGACCGGATCCACTGCCTCTTGGCCTTGAAAAGGGTGAACTAGATTGAATAATGACTTTTTAAAAATGAAGAGAAAGGAATAGAATGCCGAAGAAAGCTTTAATATCCTGGGGTGGCTGGGAAGGCCATGAACCGAAAGAAAATGCTGAGCTGTTTGAGCCCTTATTAAAAACAGATGGCTATGAGGTTGAAGTGACCAACTCACTCGACACCTATGAAGATGCTGAGAAAATGAAGTCATTTGATCTAGTGGTTCCGATATGGACGATGAGTGATATGACACTGGAGCAGGAAGAAGGACTATTGGAGGCTGTTTATGCTGGGGTTGGAATCGCTGGGTGGCATGGCGGCATGGGTGATTCAATGCGTAATAAACCTAAATTCCAATGGATGGTTGGTGGGCAATTTGTTGCCCATCCCGGGGGAATCATCGATTATACAGTAAATTTTGTTAAGCGAGAGGATCCTATTGTCATGGGATTAAACGATTTCACTATGCATTCGGAACAGTATTATCTGCATGTGGACCCGGGTAATGAAGTGTTGGCGACGACGATCATCACAGGTGAACACGGAGATATCCCCTGGTTGAAAGGAACTCTAATGCCGGTGGTTTGGAAACGGATGTACGGTGAAGGCAAAGTGTTTTATTCCTCACTCGGTCATGTAACCAGCGATTTTGATGTTCCTGAAGTCAGAGAATTAACACGTCGAGGACTGTTGTGGGCGACGAGGTGAAGCAATTTCGGATTTGCGATTGAAAGATGTTAGGCTTCGCCCTCAGTAAGAATTGTGGAATGAACGGCTCTGTCTGAATTGGACGCGCGATTGAGGCAGAAAATTGGGCTTTCGCGAGCAAAGGGATCAGGGCGTGCTTTCGTATGGAAAGTTCACAAGTGTTCAAGGATCCATTAACCGTCAATTGATTTTATTTTAGATTGATGCGGGCATGCACACCTGATTAAGTAAGTGCAGGTTTTTTCATTAATGAAGAGATATTCAAAGCATCATGTTATGTTGAAAGTAGAGATATTGGAACCCTATGATGTTGATAAAGCAGCCTCCGTATTTCATCGCGATGGATTTGTATGTGTTAAAAATCCACTTAGCGAGGAGCAGTTCGCGTTCAATAAAGCAGGCGCGCAGCAATAATGTATAAAACCTTATTGCGAAATTGAATTTAAATAGAAAAAGGAAATATTATGCCATTTATAAAAATTGACGACTACGACCCTATCGAGTTGGCGCCGGGTGCTAAGGCACGTACGCCGTACGGTGAAAACATTATGCTGTCGTACCTGGAACTGGAAGCAGGTTCGATCATACCCCTCCATAAGCATCCTCATGAACAAGCAGGAATGCTGTTAAATGGGAGGATGGAACTGACGATTGGCGAAGAAACAAATTTATGTGAAGCCGGGGAGATGTTTATTATCCCGGCCAATACACCGCACACTGCAAAACCAGTGGATGGACCAGCTGTCGTTCTGGACGTTTTTAGTCCAGTGCGTGAAGATTATGCAGCGCTCTTCAATAAGTATGTCCGAGAAGAATCGGTTTAGAATTAATGATTTAAAACTGGAGGGACCCACTCCGCGTGCTGCTGCGACAAATAAGAGAACCAAGGTGAATTGTCCACTCTGTCATACAAGCGGTGGTATAGATTATTATGAAGATACTAAGCGCAAATACAGGCAGTGTGAAATCTGTGACTTGGTCTATGTGCCAAATGAATATTATTTGTCGAGGGATGAGGAAAAGACAGTCTATGATCTACACCAGAATTCCCCTGATGATCCCGAATACCGACGGTTTTTAAGTCGCCTCTTCAAACCTCTATTGGACCAGATTAAGCCCAAAAGCAGGGGGCTTGATTTTGGGTCGGGGCCGGGTCCGACTCTATCTGCGATGTTCAAAGAAGCTGATCATGAGATGGCAATTTATGATCCGTTTTACGCGAGGGATGATTCTGTGTGGGATGAGAAATATGATTTTATAACGGCTACTGAAGTAGTGGAGCACCTGCATCATCCGGGGGAAGTACTGGATCGCTTGTGGTCTGGTTTAAAGCTGGGAGGAATTCTAGGCTTGATGACTAAACTAGTGATTAACCACAAGGTTTTTGCGGACTGGCACTATAAAATGGATCCGACGCACGTTAGTTTTTTTTCAGTGAATACATTTACCTGGCTGGGAAAACATTGGCATACCAAAGCAGTGTTTGTTGGTAATGATGTAATCCTGCTAAGAAAAACATAATAGGGACAGAAGCGTAAAAAACGTAAGAGTGAACACTCCAATTTTTTGTCATTATTAATCAATAGTTGAAGACACCCCTCTTGGACGAAGACGCTGACGCTGACGAAGATTTAGTTGCACATTAACTGAGTTTTAATTATATATATTTGTTAAAATTATAATGAAATTATCCCCCGAGGAAATTAACTTCTTTAAAGAAGAAGGTTATCTCATCAAGAGGAAGGTCATGGATGAAAAACTCATGGCCCAGGCAAGGGATAGATTATGGGAAAACAAGCCATCCGAATTAGACCGCCATAAACCAGAGACCTGGGTGGGGCCGATTGAAAAGTATCGTGAGAAGGAAGGTGTTAAGGGCAATGATGGAGGAGATTTCAGATGGCAGTATCGCAGTATAGGAGATGAGGATTGGATAAAAAGAATGCTTGCGACTGATCCCACCATTTGGGGCATGGCTGAACAAATTCTAGGCGAAGGAAATCTTCAAATTCCAGATCGTATAAGGGGCATTTATTGCACGCTTCCTGAGGGAGATATTCCTCTTCGACGGCATAGATGTCACACCGATGCGCACGCATTCCATCTCGGGGTTGTTGGTTACATCGATGATGTGCCACCTAATGGCGGCGGATTTATTGTTTGGCCTAAAAGTCACCGGACTTTCTATTACGCTTATCAGACTCAACACGGAAACGATCATGCTGTTCAATACGATGAGTGTATCGATAAATTCAATCAACTACCCTATGTCGATTGCTGTGGCGAAGCAGGAGACATTGTATTCTGGCATCACCGCTTGGCTCACACCGCGGGATACAACCGTTCACAGGTGATTCGAAAAGCAGTGTTGTATGATTTTATGAAATTAGATCTCGAAGAAAAAACAGGGGAACCTCCCTGTGAAAACATGTGGAGGGATTGGCCTGGAATTCTTGAGGGTAAAGCAGTCCGTAGTTGAATCACCAAAAGTCAAAAGGCGGGAGAGCACCGTGACCAGTGAGTGGTTTTTGAAAGATCACTTGTTGTTTTGAAGACTGTGCTTAGGGTTATTTAGAAGGACCTGGTCCCAAGATTACCAGAGGGCATTCGAGTCGCAAATCATTCCCAGGATTCAACTCCACTACGCATTGCGAAAGTTGCAGTTGAAGCGATTTGTACAAGTATCGCTTGAGCGCGGTGCCCAGTAGGTAATTGTCTTGGGTGCTGGATTTGATGCCTTGTGCTTGCGGCTGACAAACCGATATAGGCAGGATACTTTTATCGGGCTGCGTTGGTCTCCAATGACCGTAGAAAAATGTCGAATAGGTAATACTGATAATCAAGCTTTGACCATTTAATTGTACCTGGTATCTCTATCAATTAATCTAATTTTGACTTTCTTTTAGCTTATAACTTCATAACTAATAAGTCGCATATGAAATTTTCTAAAAAGATGGAACAGGCCTTGGCTAATCTCGGTGTCACGTCCGACCTGTTAATAGTGGATGAGCGAAAATTCCTCGATGAACAGGGCTATTTAGTTATACGCGATGTTCTATCACCCGATCAGGTAAAAGCATTTTCATCGCGACTCGATGAGTTGGTAAAACTGGAAGGAGAAGATGCAGGGAAGGAAGTCCATCAGGAAGAGGGAACAGACAGGTTGGCTAACCTTATCGATAAAGACCCCATGTTCGAAGTCTGTATTACTCATCCAAAGGTACTTGCGGCAATCGCGCACGTCATAAATAAAGATTTTAAACATTCGTCGTTAAATAGTCGCGCCTCGTTGCCGGGAGCGGGACACCAACGATTTCATACAGATTATGATAAACTGGTAAAACCAGGTGAATGGGGAAGAGTGGCCTGTAATTCTATCTGGTTACTTGACGATTTTAATAAAACAAACGGGGCGACAAGAGTAGTACCCGGGAGTCACTGGAAAGAAAAAACACCTCGAGACGAAATGGAAGATACCTATGCGATGCACCCTGAGCAGATACAATTGATCGAGCCCGCGGGAACGGTTGTCGTTTTTAACGCCCATCTCTGGCACGGGGGGTCTAAGAATGAAAGTAGCAGGTCGAGACACGCCATGCATTGCTTTTTTTGCCAACGTGAAGATGAACAACAGACCAATCAACGCGCGCACCTGAGATCAGAAACCGTTAACCGGCTTTCAAGTCCCGTCCAATGGATACTCGATATAGATTAATGTTTTAAAATTACGACTCCCAACGCACCTGTGCGCCCTGCTTCACTTTGTCGATTAATTCGAAATTGAGAGCTATCGTTTGCATCTGCCGCAAAGAGAACTTTTGAATTTTACCATGGCTGTAAGACAGGATCTTGATTATCATCAGTAACTGAAACGCCCATCGAATCATAGCGTTTACACTTCTTGATATTCAGGTGAATGACCTTTTGTCTTTAAGACATTCACTTTAATATGGAAAATGTTAACTGACTAACAGCTGCTGCACGGTGTAAACCCGTTTTAGGTTAAATTAGCTTAGCACATCTTTTTAATTGCCGTCATTCTATTCGTCTTAAAGAATGTAACTAAATAAACAGGAACATAATTGGAAGATTATACACAATATAAAAAGCGCTACGATCGCGATGGATTTGTCTTAATACGAAACTTTCTATCGGCGGATGAATGCGGGCCGTTGTTCACGGCCCTCGATCGCTATATCCTCGAGGTGGTACCTTCAATTCCAGATGAGTCTGCTTTCTACCAGGACAAGTCACG
>Ga0315339_1001244_pt1 | contig 23907 bp, 27 predicted proteins | sample ASW17metaG_FD_204514 | JGI IMG/M metagenome (GOLD analysis project Ga0315339, IMG submission 204514) | Ammonia-oxidizing marine archaeal communities from Pacific Ocean, United States - ASW #17 | ecosystem: Environmental > Aquatic > Marine > Oceanic | place: USA: California | collected 2016-12-05
TAACGCTTTCATTGTGGTAGACGAGATTCAAAATATGACGGCCCACGAACTGAAGACAGTTGTAACGAGAGTGGGCGACGGCTCAAAGATTGTTCTGATGGGTGACATTGAACAAATCGATAATGTATATATCGACGAGACAACCAACGGCTTAACCCACGCCGTCGAAAAATTTAAAGAACACGACATCGCGGGCCACGTAACTCTTATAAGAGGCGAACGCTCAAAGGTTGCAACTTTAGCCGCAAAGATATTATAAATTATGTAGAGGTATAAAATGAGTGAAAATATGAAATTAGATTCAGAATTGAAGCGGTGGTTGGTCAATTATGTTGGAAATAAATTACAGCCTGCAGACGAAAACGTCACAGTAGATATGATTGCTACAATTGTCGCAGATGAATTCCCAGAATTTCTTTTGATGATCGCCGAAGAGAATTTTCTTAGAGGTTATGAACAGGGGCTAGCGGATAATAATTCCATTGAACAAAAAAATGAAAATAACGAATTACATCAAGCGCAATCATAGAACTTTGTTAGAAGTCAGGGAAACGCTTTTTTTTAATAGAATAAATGTTTATATCAAGGATCCGCTGCCACAAAATGTTTCTATAAACAACGTTTTTAAAAAAATAGAGCGCCTAATTCCAAGAAGGTTGGTAAGCAACGTCGATGTTGTATATGTCGGCCAATTTAAAGATTTTGTCGAGCGCGATGTTAATGCGCTATATAAGGACGGTGCGTTATATATTTCAAACGATCAGGACGACGAAAACGATGCTATAGATGATATTGTTCATGAAATTGGCCACGCCGCCGAAGAAAAATATGGTGCAGAAATTTATGGCGATGACACCCTAGAGCGGGAATTTCTTTTAAAAAGAAAAAAGCTTTATCAAATATTAAAAGCTTATGACCACTCGGTAGAATACAAAGAGTTTATGAATCCGGAATATAGCGAAGAGTTTGACGAGTTATTATATAAAGAAATTGGCTATGAGAAGCTAGAACACTTTACAATGAATCTGTTTCCAAGCAACTATTCTGTTACATCATTACGAGAATATTATGCCATAGGATTTGAATATTTTTTCCTAGGTAAAAGAAAAGAGTTGACTAAAACATCCCCCGTGTTGTATAATAAGATTGTGTCAATAACTGAAGAAGAATATGACGATTAACCGCAATAAAACTAGAAACAACACTCAAAAAATAAAAGCTTTTCAAAAGCAGTCTGCGACTGCTAAACATAATTTTAAAAAGCAATTGGCCGAGCAAGAGCATGCCGCCGAGCAAGAAAGGATCGCTGAGCAAGAGCTTGCCGCCGAGCAAGAAAGGATCGCTGAGCAAGAGCTTGCCGCCGAACAAGAAAGGATCACCGCGCAAGAGCTCGCTGCCGAACAAACAAAGAGCAAAGAGTATTTTTCTAGCTTAAGTTATACAGAGTTGAGAAAGGAAGCAAAAGCTTCAAATATTGAAAATTATTGGCGCAAAAAGAGACAACAGTTAATAGAAGAATTAACTAAAACTAATGGATAATTAATGACTCATGTAAGTTTCTCTGAGCTAAAGACTTGGAAAGAATGTTCGTGGCGCCACAAGCTACAATATATTGAAAAATTAAAAGGGTTTCAGGGCAATGAATATACTGCTTTTGGTACCGCAATACACGATGTGTGTGAGAAGATAGCACGAAGTGATATCAGCGGCCCAGCCCACGCGAAGCTACTGTTTTCTAAGCGCTTCGAAGAAGAAATAGAAGATCTTCCAAAGGAACACAACCTCAATGAAAAGTTGTTGCGTGAGATGCGCGACCAAGGCAAAGATTTAATACCAGATATTTTACCTGCGTTAAAAGAGCACTTCGGGGAATATGAATTCATAGCAGCAGAAGAGCGGTTATATGAACCAATAAAAGAATATGCAGCCGCAGAATATGATTTCAAGGGTTTTATTGATCTTGTTATCAAAACAGAAGATGGTAAATATCACGTTCTGGACTGGAAGAGTTGTTCTTGGGGCTGGGATGCGCGCAAAAGAAGCGACAAAACAGTTGTTTATCAGCTGATTTTTTATAAGCATTATTTTGCTTTAAAGTATGGCATAGATCCAGACAACATCGAAACACACTTTGCCCTCCTAAAAAGAACTGCTAAGAAAAACAAAGTAGAAATATTTAAAGTTACGAGCGGCAAAAAAAGAACTGAAAATGCACTTAAAATGATGAAAGATGCGTTGTATTATATAAATCGTAAGTTTTCTATAAAAAATAGACTATCTTGTAGATACTGTAGTTTTTATAAAACAGAACACTGTACGTAGGAACAAAAATGACAGATAAGAAGATAAAGGTTTTGACGATTGGCGATATGCCGTTGAGTACATCTGGTGTTGGAATTCAAAGTCGCTACATTATTGAAGCTTTATTGAAGACAGGAAGATATGAAGTCGTTTCTTTGGGCGGTGCGATAAAGCATAAGGAATACGAGCCAATAAAAACAGAGGAATTTGGAGATGATTGGGTGCTTTTCCCAGTAAATGGATTTGGTAATGACGAAATGATCCGCTCTATTATTGTAAAAGAGCGCCCAGATATTCTTTGGTTTATGACAGATCCAAGATTTTTTGGGTGGCTATGGCAGATGGAAGACGAAATCAGACCATTGATGCCAATGGTTTATTATCACGTGTGGGACAACTATCCATACCCAACATACAATAGACCCTCTTATCTTTCTAATGATGTTATTGTGGCAATTTCTAAATTAACACACGACATTGTTCAAAACGTAACACCAGAAGTTGAATCTCACTATATCCCACACGCCGTTGATACCACAGTTTATAAGAATTACGGAGCTGAGTTTTACAAACAAAATCGCAAAGAGGCTTTCTCAAACTGGGGGAATGATAAATTTCTTTTCTTTTGGAATAATAGAAATGCCCGCCGCAAAATGAGTGGTTCTGTATTGTGGTGGTTTAAGGAGTTCCTTGACAAAGTGGGCCATGACAAGGCTATGCTTTTAATGCACACCGACCCACACGACCCAAATGGACCTAATTTGGAAGCAATACTCAGCGAGTTAGGATTAATAAATGGCGAAGTAATGTTTTCAAGTGTTAAGATTGATCCAATGAGTTTGGCCACAATCTACAATATGGCGGATTGTGTTATTAATATTTCCGACGCTGAAGGTTTCGGCCTATCAACGCTTGAGGCCTTGTCTTGTGAAAAGCCAATAATTACAACAATGACCGGCGGTCTACAAGAGCAAGTTACAGATGGTAAAAATTGGTTCGGTGTAGGAATCGAACCATCGAGCAAAGCACTAATAGGTTCGCAACAAGTTCCATTCATTTATGAAGACCGCATTGGAAAAGAAGATTTTTTAAATGCGATGTTAAAAATATTTAACTCACCAAAGGAAGAGTTAGAAAAGATGGGCACAGCCGGTCGGGCCCATGTAGTAAAAAATTATAACTTTGAAGATTATCAAAATAATTGGATAAAATTAATGGATGAAATCCACGAAAAACATGGTTCGTGGAGTACAAGAAAAAATTATAATTGTTGGGAATTAAAAGAGGTTGCATGAAAAAGAAAGTATTAATTATTGGTCCGGTTTTAACACAATCGGGTTATGGCGAACACGCGAGGTTTATTTATCGCGCCCTATGTTCCAGAGAAGATTTGTTTGATGTATATGTCAGGCCCATTAAATGGGGGAAGACTTCTTGGCTGTGGGAAGATTCGACAGAACGCCGTGCCTTAGATTCGACTATTGTTAAGACTCTTATGCACGATAGCGAAAAAGGTCATTATGATGTAGCCATGCTGGTAACAATTCCAAATGAATGGGAAAATTATCGAATTCCTACACGCAATATTGGTGTCTGCGCCGGTATTGAATCAAGCAAGGTATCACCACAGTGGCTAGAGGCCGCCAATCGTTTTGTCGATAGTGTTATAGTGCCTTCAGAATTTAGTAAGAAGATCTTCGAACAAACTACGTATCAAGCGCAGCTGCCCCATCTAAAACAAGTTTTCAATTTAGGACTTGAAAAGCCAATTGAGGTTGTAAATTATCCAGTTAAGGAATATGAAAGTGTTGATTTGGGCATAAAACTAGATTACGATTTTAATTTTTTGACGGTTGCCCAGTGGAGTCCGCGAAAAAATGTTGAGAATACACTTCGCTGGTTTGTAGAAGAATTTATGAACCAAGAAGTCGGGCTGGTCTTAAAAATCAACAAAAGCAATAATTCTATTACAGATAGACTTTTTGCAGAAAGAGATGTTGAGGCCGTTTTACAAAAATATCCAAATCGGAAATGTAAGGTATATTTTTTGCATGGCTACATGAATGAAAACGAGATGCACTCTTTGTATTCTCATCCACAAATCAAGGCTTTATTATCATTAACTCACGGCGAAGGTTTTGGCCTTCCGCTGTTTGAGGCCGCTTATTGTGGGCTTCCCGTCATCACACACGATTGGGGCGGTCAAACTGATTTTTTGACTCACGTGGTAAAAGACAAGAAGGGAAAGACCAAAAACAAATCTTTTTATACTAAAGTAGATTATGATGTTATGCCTGTACAAAAAGAAGCTGTTTGGGATAGCGTTATACAGGCCGATTCAATGTGGGCTTATCCAAAAGAAATTTCCGCCAAATCAAAGTTAAGAGACTATCAAAAGAATTATCAATTCGTCACATCACAGGCCAAGAAGCTTCAAAAAATAGTTTTGAAAGAGTTTGCAGAAGATAAAATGTATCAAAAAATCGTTGACTGCGTAGACGCCACCGAATCTGATTCAAATAACGAGTTGGCCACTGCTTTCCAAAAATTTGCATGAACCTTGTTTTTATAGCTGATTTTTTTGTTGAGGATATCCTCGGCGGTGGCGAGCTTTGTAATGACGAACTGATTAAAAGGTTAAGGCAGTCTTTTAGCGTTACCACATTTAAGAGTCACGAAATAACGTTAGAGTCCTTACAAAACAATAAAGAAAACAAATACATAATTGGCAACTTCCTTAATTTAAACATTCAGTGTTTAAAATATATTGAAGAGAACTGCTTTTATTTGATTTACGAACACGATCACAAATACTTAAAAAACAGGAACCCCGCCGCTTTTAAAAACTTTAAGGCACCACCCGAACTTGTAGTTAATAAAAGCTTTTATAAAAGCGCAAAAGCAGTATTGTGTCAAAGCGAATTTCACGCCAAGATTGTTCAGAAAAATTTAAACATTGATAACATAAAGGCACTAAGCTGCAACTTGTGGTCAGCGGCTATCTTAGAAAAGATGGGGCAATTAAGCGCCACCGGTAAGAAACCAAAGGCTGCAGTGCTTAGTTCGTCCACACCTCATAAGAATACGTCAGGCGCCATAAAATATTGCCAAGATAATAACATTGAATATGATTTGATTAAAAGCAGTTCATATGAAGAGTTCCTAGAGATCTTATCTCAATATGAGACTTTGATATTTTTACCACTTACATCAGAGACCTTTGGCCGCCTTGCTGCAGAGGCAAGGATGATGAACTGCAAATTTATAACCAACGGTCTTGTAGGCGTTACTTATGAAAAGTGGTTTAGAGAACTCAAAGGTAAACAGCTAATAGAAGAAGTTAAGCAGAGACAAGAAGAGGTTGTCACTGAAGTCGCGGCCCTACTAAAAGAAGACAAGGTTAGGTTTTTTAGTAACCGTAATTTTAACCCACCTAAGATTTCTATAATAACCTCTCTTTACAAAGGCGATGAATATTTAGAGAGATACTTAGAAAACTTAACGTCTCAAAGTATTTTTGATAATTGTGAGTTGATTATAATTAATGCCAATTCACCCGGCAATGAAGAAAAAACCATAAAGGAATATCAGCGCCGATTCCCCAACATTCTATACAAAAAGCTAGATCATGATCCCGGTATATATGGCTGTTGGAACACAGCTTTAGAAATGGCCACTGGTGAATTCGTCTCAAATGCTAATTTAGATGATAGGCGCTCTTTGCAACAATTAGAAATATTGGCTAAAGAATTACAAGAAAACCAAGATATTGATTTAGTTTATTCAGAGTGCTTTATTACGAACAAACCAAACGAAAAATACAGCGATAATAGCTCTAATGGCAATATATATGCAGTCGCTGATTTTAGCCCCGAAAACATGATCAAGTGTCTGCCCGGATGTATGCCACTGTGGAGAAGGTCTATACATGATAAAATTGGCGTATTCGATCAAGAATATAAATTTGCCGGCGATTGGGAAATGTGGCTTAGGATGGTCAAGAATGGAACTAAATTCAAACGCGCTGCCGGCGCTCATGGACTATATTATTTAAACCCAGCCGGCTTAACAACCAGCAAGGCAAAAGAAAAAGAGAAGCTCAAGGAAGAAAAGGCAGTGTTCCAAAAATACACTGAAATTTTTGGACAAGAGAATTATAATAGATATAAGGAATATTTTCAAGTGGGATAACACATGCCTAAAGATCCAAAAAACATTAAACTCAGTATTCTTATTTTATCGATACCATCCAGATTTAATATTTTTAAACCTTTGGTTGATAAATTAATGGAACAAATTGGAGATAGAAGGGATGTAGAAATTTTATCTCTTTTTGATAATAAATCACTTCACATTTATGAAAAAAGAAACGAATTGATAAAGATAGCAAGGGGGAGCCATATAACTTTTTTGGACGACGATGATGATGTGGCCACTGATTATATTTTGAAAATTACAGAGGCAATTGAAAAAAATCCAAAATCTGATGTTATATCTTTTAATCAAGTTTGTTATTTAGATGGGGTGAAAGCTAAAGTTTTTGCCAAGATGGGTAATCCTCAAGAGCCGGTCGTGCTCGATCCAAAAGACCCTACACGATATAAGGATACATTAAGACTTCCGTGGCATTGGTGTGTTTGGAAAACTTCCTTAGCTATATCTGAGAAGTTTCGCCCAAAGTATGCTTTTGGCACAACTGGACAATCTGAAGAAGATATTGATTGGTTAAATCGACTTTATCCTAAAGTGAAACAGAGCGTTTATTTGAAGGACGATTGGTTGCATATCTATAGATGGTCGCCAGAAACAACGGAGTCGTGGCTAAGATGAAATATCTTATTAACTATGCAGATTTAGGATTTTACAATTCTAGAGCACTTAATTCTATATCGGGTATTCAAGCTGGATTTGACACAATAATACAGTATAAAAGGGAAGATATTGATTCTTCATTTTACGAAAAAAATAAATACATTTTATCTCAAAAAAGGGGCGCTGGCTACTGGCTGTGGAAGCCATATTTTATTTTTAAAACATTGGAAAAAGTAAATGAAGGCGACATCGTATTTTACTCTGATGCTGGTTCAAAATTTGTTAAGAAGATTGATCCTATTTATGACGCCTTACAAAATGATGTGGGCGTCATCGCATATGAGATGGCCGGCCACCATAAGGAAAATGAATACTGTAGGAGGTCTGTAATTGAACAGGTCTTGGGCGAAACTGAATCTGTATATGATACAGATCAAAATATGGCTAGTTTTGTCGGCACAAGAAAATGTAAATCTTCTTTAGAAGTAATAGGGACTTGGCTTACCCTTTGTCAAAATCCTGATCTAATATTGGACAAGCCACCGGAGGCTGGAGAATTTTCGAGCTTTAAAGAACATAGGCATGATCAGGCGCTCTGGAGCTTATTAACAAAAAAAATGTCCATCCCAGTCTTGCCAGATCCTACACAGTGGGGCATTAGCCACGGACAGACAAAAGAGAGTGATTTTTTTATTGAACATCACCGAAAAAAAATATAGGAGTATTTAACAATGAAACTACAAGATGTAATATTATTCAATAGATCTACACTTAATGAGGTTGATAAGTTTGTAGATGATTCTGATTATAATGAAAGTTCGGACAATTACGGGCTTCCCCGCCATGTCAAACATTTAATTGACCTACCGGTGGGTCCACAACCAACATATGTTGATTTGTTGATGTTTCTACAAGCATACTTTGCTAAAGATAATATAAAATATGTAGAGATAGGCGTATCTGTTTTAAAAACGTTTTACCAAGTTTCAAATTTTTTGAAAAATTCTCATCTATATGCTTTCGATATTAATAGGATTAATCCAACAATGGAAAAACGTTTTATACGCACACACCCAACCGTTAATAATTTAAATCAGTATAAATTTGATTCAAACAATATATCCTATTTTCAGGGCGATGTGTATAGCCAGCCAGATTTTTCAAATTTTAAAGAACATGTTGGCGCCCCTGTTAACATTGTGTTTTCGGATGCACATCATACCTCTTTAGGGTTGGCATCGGAGTTTAATCAATATATTAAAGACTCTCTAGACGAGGATTTCATTTTGTTATATGATGATTTAGAGCGCCCATCAATGCAGGGAGTATTTGTTGATATTGCTGAGAATATTTCAAAGAAAAGGACTGGTATTGAGGCTATGTTTTTAAAAGTGAATGGCTGGCTAGGTGAACATGAACATGCTCATACGACCGGAATTGTTTCTTCTTTGGACCTTACGCGGATCTTTACAGAAAATAATATTCAAATACCTACCGCTCAAATATCATTGTCGGGCCCCAAAGCAGGCCCCGCGTCGCATTAAACATGGCCAGCCAAAAGAAGACGATTTTTTTTATTGAACATCATCACAATAAAGGGTAGGTAACACTTAAAATATGAATAAATTATGTATACATCATCACTTGGGTCTAGGCGATCATTTAGATTGCAACGGCATGGTACGATATATATTAAAAAATAGTGATTATGATAAAATATATGTTTTTTCTAAATCAAAATGTTATGAAATAATTAATTACATGTATAATGATAATCCAAATATCATTGTTGTCAAGATCGATGAGAAAAAAAATGAAGATCAGCAAGTATTTGAATATGTTAAAAATAACGAATTTGAACATTTTTTGAGAGTTGGTTTTGAAAATTATCCATTTTTGAAGGAACATTTATATGATAAAAATTGTTGGGAATTTTTTTATGATCAGGTAAAGATACCTTACAGCGCGCACGTTGATTATTTTTATTTTGAGCGCGACAATAAACAAGAGCAGCGTGTTTATGAAAAATTGAATCCAAAAAATAAACCTTTTATTTTTGTACACGACGATGAAAGCCGCGGCCTTAAAGTGGACCGCAAGCACTTCGCTGATCCAAAGCTGGAAATTGTTGACAACGACGTAACTGAAAATATTTTTTATTTTACTAAAATTTTAGAAGAGGCAGAAGAAATCCACTGCATGGAAAGTTCTTTTAAATCACTGATTGATTTATATGCCAAGACTGATAAAATATTTTATCATGACTTTAGAAATCAGCCGTTGGGCAATTATACAAACAAAAAATGGAATATAATAAAATATGAGTAAAACTACCCTAGATTCATTTATATGCTACAATTGGATGCCGCTGATTGCTGATCATGCTTTAGATTTCCCACAGGAATATTACCAATCAATAAGTGTTAGTAAATTACACAACATGCCCAACTTAGACCCGGGTAGAGTTAAAGACGGAGATATAATTTTTGTCAAAACGGATTACATATTTAAAGGTTTTTTCCAAAGCCATGTTTTCCCTAGGATTCAGAGCAAGTTTACTTTAATCAGTGGCGGATCTTCCTATCACATTGGCTCTAATGGCGATATAAGTTACATGAAAATGCTTGAAAACCCAAATTTACTTAAATGGTATTGTACCAACCCGCCAAGCGTTAAAAACAATAAAATAATTCCTTTACCGATTGGGTTTGAGGAGAAAGAAAGAGCCGGCGGCGACCAAACACTAATAGCAGAGTGCTTTAAAAACAAAATAGAATTTTCAGATAAAAAAGAGAAGATTTTGTTGCCTTACCACACTTTTGATACAAACCCCCAGAGGAAGATGCTTTTTGAGTCGCTGAGCCAACTTTCTTTCGTGGAAACACAAGATAATAAGCTTTCTTGGCATGAATACATGAAACTTTTAGATGAATACAAATTTATTATTTGCCTAGAAGGGTCTGGGCCAGATGTACATAGAAATTATGAATCTTTATTGGTTAATTCTATTCCCATAAATATAAAAAATACTATACAAACGTTGTTCGACTATCATAGCTTACCCGGAATTTTCTTGGACTCATGGGCTGATTTAACTGATAATGACTTTAAAGAATTTTGCAAAAACGATTATAATTTTAATAACGTTGAAAAATTTTTAAAAATTGATTATCACGCTAATTTAATAAAAAATTGCTAGGAGTTATAAGTGAAAATTGAAGTTTCAGTTGGAGAAATAATAGACAAAATAACAATTTTGCAAATTAAGGAAAAACACATCAAAGATAATAGTAGGCTAAAACATATCAAGCTAGAACTACAAGTATTATTAGGCGCCATAGAACGAGAGAACATTGAGGTGCCCAAAGAAATGGTTGATTCTCTTAGAGAGATTAATCAAGAGTTGTGGGATACGGAAGACGTGATTAGATTTTTGGAAAAGCAAAAAAGGTTTGATGATGAATTTATCAAACACGCTAGGTTGGATGCTAAGTTAAACGACCAAAGGTTTTTAATCAAAAATAAAATAAATAATCATTGTAATTCTTTCATCAAGGAGCAGAAATCTTATGAAGGGCTTTATACCCCAGATTCAACCTTGGATTGATAATTCTGAGCTAGAGCAGCTAAAAAGAGTTATCGAAAGCACGTATGTAACTGAGCATGCTCTCACAGAAGAATTTGAGGACATGATTAAAGATCTCACAGGTACAAAATATGCAATTGCTATAACTAATGGCACTGCTGCTTTATATTGTTGTCTCAAGTCGCTGGACATCGGCCCGGGCGATGAAGTTATAGTGCCGAATATGACTTTTGTGGCTTCTTCAAACGCTGTTATTATGGCCGGCGCCACACCAGTTTTTTGTGAAGTTTTAGAAGATACTTTTTGTATTGACCCGGTAGAAGTGGAAAAGTTAATTAACAAGTCTACAAAAGCTGTTATGCCTGTTCACCTATATGGCCAAAGCGCCGAAATGGATAACTTGGTATCGTTGGCCGAAAGGCATTCCATTTATATTATAGAAGACGCTGCGCAAGGTGTTGGTGTCAAATATAATGGGCAACATGTTGGCACTTTCGGCGAAATGGGGATTTTATCATTTTATGGAAATAAAACAATTACTTGTGGCGAAGGCGGTATCATTTTAACAGATTCAGAGAAGTTGAGAGATCGATGTTACCAATTAAAGAATCACGGCCGACCAGTTAGAGGAACTTTTAAGCACGAACACATAGGTTTTAATTTTGCTTTTACAGAAATGCAGGCAGCGATCGGTATAGCCCAGCTAAAAAAGCTTCCAAGAATAATTCAAAGAAAGAAAGAGATTAATGAATTGTACCACAAACATTTTAAGCCGTTGGCCGGGAAGTTAGATGAAGTTTATGTAGATGAGCGTTGTCAGGCAGTTTGGTGGTTCACTTCATTTTTGACAAAAAATAAGTTAGAGCTACAACAGTTTTTAAAAGAAAAAGGAATACAGACTAGAGATTTTTTCTACCCATTGCACATGCAGCCTTGCTATTCTGATATGGATATTAAAGGAAATTTTAGTTTAAGTGAAAAAATTCATTCACAGGGAATTTCTCTTCCCTCATCTTATGGCTTAACACTTGAAGAACAAAATTATATAATAGAGAGTGTCTTTGACTTTTTTAAGCGAGAACTATGATACCTTTAGTAAAAGATACAATTGATGAAAAAGACATAGACCGCCTTATTGAGTGGCTAAAGACTTATCCTCATTTAACAAAGGGGAAGAGAACACTAGAATACGAAGAAAGGTGGTCAAATTTTCTTGGTTGTAAATACTCTGTCTTTGTTAATTCTGGCTCCTCTGCGAATCTTTTAATGATTTATTCGCTGATAGAGGCCGGCCGCCTGCAACCCGGCGATAAAGTTGTAGTTCCGGCCGTTTCTTGGTCAACTGATTTAGCTCCTGTTATACAATTTGGTTTAGAGCCCATTTTGTGTGATTGTAATTTGACCGACTTGTCTATTGATCTTGAACATTTTGAACAAATAATAGAAAAAGAAAAGCCAAAAGCTTTAATTCTTGTATCTGTTTTGGGGCTCACACCTCAAATGGATAAAATAGTTGATTTGTGTGAAAAAAACAACGTTGTTTTGTTGGAAGACGCTTGTGAGTCTTTGGGCTCTGAATTTAATAATAAAAAACTCGGCTCGTTTGGTTTAATGTCTTCTTTTTCAAGTTATTTTGGCCATCATATATCAACAATTGAAGGCGGAATGGTTTGCACTGACGACAGAGAACTTTTTAACATATTAAAGAGTCTTCGAACTCATGGCTGGGACAGGGATATGGACCCTGATTACCGCGGCAAGTTAAGAAAAAAATATAATGTTAGCGAATTTGAGGCTCTATACAAGTTTTATTATTGCGGATTTAATGTTCGTTCTACTGATCTTCAAGCTTTTATTGGAATTGGGCAGCTAGATAAACTAAATTTTATTATAGAAAAGAGAAATGAAAATTACAACTTATACCGAAAAACACTAAAGAACAATTTTTGGACCCCTCCAGAATCAAAAAATGAATTATATATTTCTAATTTTGCATATCCCGTAATTCATCCAAATCGGAAACAAATTGTTGACACACTGAATAAAAATAACATTGCGGTACGGCCGTTAATTTGTGGCTCACTGGAAAATCAGCCTTTTTGGCAAAAAAAATATCCAAAAAATAATTTAAAAAATGCAAATATGGTTGATGAATACGGCTTTTATTTACCAAACAATCATCAAATAGCAGATGATGAAATAAAAATTATTACAAATTTGATTAATAAAGTGATTTGTTGAGGAAAAAATGATAGATATTAATTTCGATAAAAATACAAACTTGTATGAGGATTACGAAGAGTGTGTAAAATTTCTTAAGGAGATAGACGAAAAAGAATATGCTTACCCAGACGAAGTTACAAAATTTCATGTATATTCAGAAATAAAAACACCAAAAGAGTTGATGGTTATTAAGTCGTATTTAGCAACTCAAAATTTAGATAAGACAGAGATGATTGTTTGGTCTGATTATGATATATCTGAAAATAAACTTATTGAGCCATACAAAAATTATATTACGCTTAAAGTTTATGATCCGGAGTTGGAAGCAGAAAATACACCCTTAGAGGGCAATGTAAGGCTTAAAATGAAAGATCCGAAGTATTATCTTCAAAGCGATTTAGCCAGAATCTTATTTTTATATAAGTACGGCGGCGTTTGGGTTGACATGGATGTCATACTTTTGAGAGATTTTAAGCCAATTTTAGACCAAGAGTACATGTATATGTGGGGCTCTGAAACTGATTTTCGACGCGAAGGAGCCTGTGCGACTGTACTTTCCGGAAAGAGCAAAAGTGAATTTATGATAGAACTGCTTAGGCAATTAATGCAAACAGACGCTCGACCCGGCACAACATGTTGGGGCAAAGATATGTTCGCCGTGTTGTACAGGCGTTACACGTTTAACGTATTGCCAGCCGCCTTTTTTAACATTGAGTGGTGCATTAATAAAAAGCATCCCGGCCATGGCGACGAAATAGAATCACAGTGGTTCATAAAACATTTAGAAAACAAAGAACATCTTTTTTTAGAATCGTTTGGGTGGCATTGGCACAATAGTGGCAAGAAGGGTTTTGAAGTGGCGCAGGGCTCAAAGTTTGATTTATTAGAAAAATTAACAGATAAAAAACTAAAAGAAAAAGGCATTGGTGGTACAGAGTGAGTTGGCCTGATTGGAGTATAAACAAACAAGCAATACTTTACATCTTGAAAGAGTTGTCTAAAAAAAATAAGACTATTTTAGAACTTGGCAGTGGCAACACAACTGAATTGTTATCTGAATGCTTTGATGTAACATCGGTTGAGGAGAACATAGAGTGGGTTGATAAATTTGGCTCTGAATACATTTATGCGCCAATTAAAAACGATTGGTATAGTTTAGATAGTTTGAAAAAGAGCGGTATAAAAAACAAAAAGTTTGATATTATAATTGTTGATGGCCCTGCATATGGAAAAAGGCTTGGATTTTTGGATAATTTAGACTTTTTCAACATTAAAGACAGTATAATAATCATTGATGACATTGAAAGGGAGGAAGATACCATTTTACTTAAAAAAATTGAAGAAATAAAAAACAAACTAAACAACAAAGTGTCTTCCACAACTATAGGCAACACTGCATTTGTATTATAACATGAGCTTAATCATCACAGGCGGCACAGGCATGGTAGGCTCTGCGTTTAAGCGCATAATTCCAGATGCGAAATTTCCGACTCGTCAAGAAATGGACTTGTCGTCGCGACCATCTTTTGATGATGCTAATTGCGTGATCCACCTTGCGGCCAAAGTCGGCGGCATTAAAGCAAATATGGATTCTGTGGGAGATTTTTATTTTGAGAATGAGAAGATCAATCAAAATGTTTTACATGCGGCTAAAGAGGCGGGGGTTAAGAAGGTTGTCTCTCTGCTTTCTACTTGCGTTTATCCAGACGCCCCCCATGTGACGTACCCCTTAACAGAAGAACAATTGCACCTAGGCCCACCGCACCAATCAAATTTTGGCTATGCGTATGCCAAAAGAATGGTCGATGTAATGTCCCGCGCATACCGTCAACAATACGGTTGTAATTTCATTACAGCGATTCCAAATAATCTTTATGGCGAAAATGATAATTTTGATTTAGAAAACAGCCACGTCATCCCCGCCCTTATGCGTAAAATATGGGAGGCCAAGTTGAACAAAAGAACTTCCGTAGAGTGTTGGGGCGACGGCTCACCACTTAGAGAATTTACTTATTCAGAAGACATTGCTCGCATTCTTGTTTTTTTATTAGAACATTATGACGAGCCAACGCCGATTAATATTGGTAGTGCCAAGGAATATTCTATAAAACAAGTTGTGGAATTCCTCTGCGAATTCTTAGAATATGGTGGCAAAATTATGTGGGACACAAGTAGGCCATCAGGCCAATTTCGCAAACCCAGCAGCAATGCTAAGCTTTTAGCGCTCGGTTGGAAAGAACAAGATTATACGCCACTAAAAGAGGGTTTAAAAAAAACGTGCGATTGGTTTAAAATGAATTATCCAAACGTTAGGGGCGTTAAGTGAAAACCGCAATCATTACGGGCATTACAGGCCAAGATGGCTCATACTTGGCAGAACTCTTGTTAAGCAAGGGCTACTATGTCGTGGGCCTTAAAAGAAGATCTTCGCTCATTTGTACCGGAAGGGTCAACGATATATACGAACATAAAAACTTTAAACTTGAATATTTCGATCTTAATGACGTTGGTTGTATGTATAATTTATTAAATAAATACAAACCAGATGAGTTCTATAATTTGGCAGCACAATCACACGTTAGAGTCTCTTTTGATATACCCGAACATACCGTTGACGGCATCGCCATGGGCACTCTAAGGCTCCTAGAAGCAATTAGGCACACCTTACCCAACTGCAGGTTTTATCAAGCCTCCTCGTCAGAGATGTATGGTGATAATCCGGATTACCCATTTGATGAAGAGTCTAGGTTTATGCCAGCTTCACCCTATGCCTGCGCCAAGGTCTTCGCTCACAATTTGATTAGAAACTATAGAGAAAGTTATGGCCTCTTCGTTTGCGCCGGTATTCTATTTAATCATGAGTCGCCACGAAGAGGCGAAACGTTTGTGACAAGGAAAATAACTTTGGCTGCAGCAAACATTGTACACGGCAATCAATCCTGTGTTGAATTGGGAAACTTAGATGCACACAGAGACTGGGGCTTTGCCGGCGATTATGTTAAGGCCATGTGGCTTATGTTGCAACAGGATAAACCAGATGATTTTGTTATATCAACTGGAGAAACACACTCGGTTAAGGAATTTTTGGAGACTGTTTTTGATATAGCTAGTTTAAAACCAATTGAACAATATGTTAAGATTAACTCAAGGTTTTTTAGACCACACGAGGTGCCTTATCTAATCGGAAATAATTCGAAAGCTAAAAGAATTTTAAAGTGGGAACCACAATATAAATTTGAAGATTTGGCAAAATTGATGTATCAAGAAGATCATAAAAACATAGGAGAACAAAATGACAGAAATAGCATTTGAAACAACAAAACTCAGCGATCAGGCCATGGGTGCCCTAATGATGGCTCTACAAAAGTGTTTGCTTGAACAGAGCGATATCACAGAAATTCTTAAGGATTTTGAGTTTGTTAACACTGAAGACGGTTTGTGGGTAAAAAATCCACCGATGGTTAAGTTCAAGTACGAAGAAGAGGGCGAGTAAATGCCTCGATACATGTACCGTTGTAATGCCTGCACAGGTGAGTTTATGGTCATGCATATGATGAAAGAAGTCTTAACTATCTGCGAATTGTGTGAGTCAGAAGGGGTTTTAGATAAAATACCACAGCTGATGGCTTCACCTCTTAAAAAGAAAGGCAAGCCAAAAGTTGGTACGGCCGTAAAAGAACATATTGAAGACACGCGCAAAGATTTAAAAGAGGAACAGAAGAGATTAAAGGAACAGGAATATAGACCATGATAGAAATCACAACAGCTATAGTAGCAATTGTTGTCTTCGCACTTTCGGTGTGGCTTAACATATTTCTGATCCGCAAACTCCTTTTCTTTTCAGAGAATATTGATGTGTTGGCTGAAGCGGCTACAGATTTTGAGCAACACCTAGAAAGGGTTAATGCCATGGAAACGTATTATGGGGATGAGACTTTGGCGGAACTCCTAGAACACTCTTCATCGCTAGTGGCCGACTTACAAGACTTTAAAGACACATATGGGGAGCTAAGATCGAATGATAAAGAAAGAACCGAGAAAGCGCAAGCGTAGAACAAAAAATCATTATTTCACAAAAGTCCACGAAGTGGCAATCATCGAGTACGTAAAAACAGATTGCAACGCTAAAAAAACTAAATTATACATTGAATTTATTCAGCCGGCCTTCAGCGAGATGGTCGATAAAATTACTTATACATACAAATTTACAACTTTACCAAACATTGATTCTTTACGAGAGGAGTGTAAAATTTGGCTAACCACCATATTGGGCAAATACGATCCAAACAAAGGATCTAAAGCTTTTTCTTATTTTAGTGTTATAACAAAAAATTGGTTTATTCATAAAATAAAGAAAACTAATCAAAAGCGCCGGCGCGAAGTTAACTTTGAAGATGTCGCCAAAATTTTAGAAAAAGAATACGCCTCCAACCCTCACGCTTATGAATCAACGAGAGAACAAAAAGAGTTTTGGAGCTTTCTTTTAAAAGAGATTAGCGGCTGGGAAGACCAAGAAATAGAGAACAATCCAAACTCTAATGAGGTACGGGTTGTAAAAGCGATTAAAGAGTTGCTTAAAGACCCAGAAGAAGTTGAAATTCTTAATAAAAAAGCAATTTATCTTTACTTGAGAGAAATTACTGGTTTAACAACTAAACAAATTGCCAACTGTCTTAAGAAATTCCGCGTGCGCTATAAGGCATTTAAAAGCGAGTGGAATACTGGCCAATTGTAATTTTTTTTTAAGAAATATAATTACATTAGTTGGAGAATTCATAATGGACAAAGAAAAACTTTTTAACGAGGCAATCGCTAATATAAGAAAAGACAGAGTAGAAACAGAAAAACTATTAACTGAACTCAAAGGTGAGTTGGTTACAGGCGAAACTTCGCACGCCCGCTCAGGCGTTATAGCTGCAAAATATATGGAAACTTTGCAGAGATCTAATGAACAGATTGTTAAACTACTAGCCCTTTTACAAAAGACCAAAGAGAAAGAAGTAGATTTTTCTTTGGATGATGATGAAAAAGAAAATATTTTTGAACTTATTAAAGAGGTACAATAAATGAGTACCGCGGTGGGACATGACGAGTATGATCCTTATAAAAAATTAGACGACACTAAACTAAAATCGACCGGCGATGTACACCGACTTTCAAAAAATGAAGTTTTAGATGATATTGTCCGTGAACATCTACAGGGTGACAAACGCCCCGCAGATGAGTTTTCAGCTATTGTTAGAAAAATTGTTACATACGCTGATTCAAATATTTCCAACGTTGATCCATTTTATAGCACAGACGATGATAAAGAGAGAATGCTTGAAGCCGGCAAAATAAAAGATGTAAAAACAAAAATCGCTGCATATGTAGAGGTGCCATCTTTTTTTGTGCCTGTAACAAATATGAAAGTTTGTACGCCATCTGAATATTATTTACCTTTGTTAAGGGTAGATATAAGTAAGACGGGGAAAAAAGGCGACCGCGCAGTTAAATTAAATGAGTTAATAATAATTAAATTTGGAAAGAATTTTACAAACCCGCGTTTTGCAAAATATCCAAAAGAAAAACCAGTCATGCTTGAGTCAGATTTAAAAACCAAGAAGACAGCCCCCGGCGCCGCAGCAGCCTTTAATTTCCAAGCCGGCGCTCAAGCTGCTAAGAAAAAGTGTAAAGGAGCATAAAAATAATGGGTAGGGTAAAAAGAACTAATATTGATCGGCTGTGTGGCGAAAAGGCGATACTCCTCCAACGCGCAAAGGAAAAGGGCACCACTGCTGAAACTGCTGGTGGTGTTGCTGGCGACGCTGGCCAAAGGGTACAGCCCAATATGACCGTCAAAGGCGACCGCGCCGTAATTGACGGTCCTGATAACGCTGCAGTAATTATCTTAGACAACAACCCTCGATATGCCAGCGAAGGCGGCGATTTTGCTTCTAGAATATCAATCGTCGCCGGCCTCGGCGGCCATAGATTAAAGGACGGCGACGATATCCCAGAGCTTACCCCAATCCATGATGCTGCTGGTATTTATGTGGTACAAAAAGATGATCCGCACGACTTTTTTGGTCAGGATGCTGATGGAAAACCGCTTTTGGTAAATCCGGCCGTTGCATCGGTTCAAAAAGAAGACGAAGGTCTTAAAACAATGTCCCACGTTACAGCGTTTGCAGACATTGTACAAATAGTGGGTCGACAAGGAGTTAATATTTATTCCGGCGGCATCGGCAAAACATTGTCAACTGGCGTTCCCAATAGAGAATTCTTGGGTGTAAATTTGATTTATGGCAATAGAATAGATTACGATGAAAGCAAAAAGAAGGATTATACTTTACAGCCACTAGTAAAGGGTAAAAATTTGGAAAAAGTGCTCCAAGACATACTTAAGACTCAGCGTATGTTACTCGATGGAATCTTTTCGGCCCAGATATCAGGTATGACTGATAAGTTTGCCGATTCGGTGCACGTGCATATTCCCGCTGGTCCAATTGGCGGCAACACGCCGTCTGTCGACAAGATTGTAAATGCTCTTACAAGCATCCCGAGCGATGTTCAGGACGTACTAAAAATAATCACGAAGTATGTTAATGCAGTTATAACCGAAATAAATATGTCAGCTGCCTCTACGGCCGGGATCAACAGCCTGTTCAACAAGACTAACTAGGATTTTATAAAAATGTCAAACGAAAAGGAATGTCTTAAAGATCCGATCTTGGAACAAGCTCAACAGAAGACTCCAACTGTTAAAACAAAAAAAGAGATTCAAGCTGCTTTGAAAAAGGGTGGTGAACCGGCAGTAAGAGAAAAAATCAACGGATATATAGAAAGCACCAATGATATATTAGACCAAGTTAACACATATGGCCAATATCCCGCCATGGCGTTCGCAGTCAGTAATCAAGCTTTGGGCATATATAACAAAATGATTAATTCCATTAACGACGGGGCCGCCGGCTGCCCCGCCATGCCTGCAACTAAAACCGAAATAGAGGAAATGACTTTACCAGACTTTGAGCGTGTCCTTAAAGAAATGGCGTGGTGCGCCACAAATCCCTTTGGTTGTGATTCTAAGATGAGTATATGGCGCCCTAAAGAGGTTTGTGAAGAGCGACAACCATCAAGTAAAAATTGCAAAATGGATCTCGCCGAAGCAGTAGAGGCGATAGCAGAGGGTGATATTTTTGCTATTCTAGATACTATTTCAGAATCCAAGTCTATAGTTGCCTGCACAAGCCCATATTTTGAAAAGTTTTTTAACATTGTTCCATTTCAATTTTATATTTCAAAAATAATTGCTGAGACGGTGGGCGATCTTATGAAGGACGTTGTTGAGAAAATGGCACCGGACGCAGTTGAGGAAATGTGGAAAGAGGTGCCTTGTGGTAAGGAACTTGTAACAAAAACTTTAAAAGAGGGCACAGATTTTGAATTTCCGGCCATACCAGAAATTCCACGAATTCCGTATATTCCACATATTGAAATCCCAACAAAAATAGACATATTATATAATATTTTAAGGGACGCAATTTGTTTTTCAATTTGTTGTGCATTATCGCCACTACTCAGAATAAGTGCTTTAACAATGATTAATCTTGGAAACCGGTGGGTCGAACAAGCAAATAATTCTGAGGGCTTTGCCGATCCGCATAAAGCCAATCCTCAAAATTTAATGCCAGAACTTAAGAAAACGGAAATAACTTCTTATATTTCAGATCACGTTCTTGTGATGGCCCAAGAAGAAAATTTAATAAGCTCTAAAATAGAAGTTTCTTTTATCAAGGCCTTTTTAAGGGTAATATATGAAGAAGAGTCAATCCTTCAGCGCCATGTAATATATTTGCTAATGGGGGATGCTAATTGCCAGACTATTAACAAGATAAAAGAAATAGCTATGTTGACGGGTAAATATGCATTTGCACAAAAAGTTGGCGAGGATGTACAAACTCTTTTATGGAACACGAAGGGTCCACCATCTGAATCTCAAATCTTAAATTTCTTTGAGTTTTTGGGAAAAAACATGTCCGTGTTACAAGCAATTACCGACTCTAAGGAGGGCGCATGCCTGCCGGATGTTTGTGTGACAAGAGATGAGATTACAAAAGATACTTTTATTGACATTTCGAAAGCAATTTGTGATATGTTAAATCCGGACATCGGTATGCCAGCAATCGATCTAAGTACGCTTTTAGGCCCCACTGGCGCCTCAAAACACGTTATTGAAGGTATTGAAGCGCAAACAGACGCTTTGTTTACAAAAGCAAAATTAATTCTTTATGAGTCAATGGGTTCTAGCGGCAAGATGTTCATTGATGATTATTTAAGTTCAGTAAAAGTAAAACCAGACAACGGCGAGTATTCAAAGAGAAAGCGCTTTATTGAGCTCGCCGCCCCGTCAATATCAGATGGTGCACCAGTTTATAATATTGATAACAAAAGACAAACAACAAAGGGTGGTGGGATCACAAGAACACCAGCAGCCGATGGCACAAACGATTCAGCCACAGCTATTACAAGAATATTTCAAGGAGACAACTATTGGGACTTTAACGACAGAGGCAAGGGCGGCGCAGTTAGCACTTGGGCCGATTTAAATACTTGGAAAACTCTAAAAAAGGTTGGGCCAATTGACAATGCGGCCCAACTAGAGTTATCTTCACCTAAAAAGATCGGCGCCGGCTGGCCCGGTCTTCCTGCTGCCGGAAATTTTGATTCGGTGATAACAAAGTACCATCCCGGCACCAGCCAATGGATAACATATTGGTTTAAAGGATTAAATTTTTATACGTATGAGTATAATAAGAAACAAGGCAGCGAGTTCGATATCCTCGGCAGCTTCGCGAAGCCGCTAGTCGACTTTATGAAAAAAAATACTGGAAGAATAGATGCGGCTTTTATTACTTATACAGACCATTTAAATTTTATCAACAAGGACAGCCTTTGGCTCGGCGCCGGCAACCCGAAGAAGGACGCCACCGCCGCCGGCGGCACCATACACTTTATATCTGGAGATAGTATATTTAGATATCGGGATCCCGATCACAGCGGCGGTGGCCAAGGACCAGATCCTAGCCTTTTGAAATATATTCCATTTTCAGGCGACCAAAAATCATATCCCGGTAAAATTAAAAATTACACTCTCTTTTCCGGAATTCCAGTAATCGATCACGATGATAACCCCGGAATGAAATGGGAGGAGGGTTTTGATGCTGCTTTTACTTGGAAAGACGGAATAACCTACTTCTTTAAAGATCGTTGGTATTTTGGTATTGATACTAAGGAGTGGCATCATAATGCCGATAAGTCGATCAGCCCCAAGACCATGGGTGAGAAGATAACACTTAGACAGCCGGCCGGCCCCAAAGGAAAAATAATTAGAAATATAAGAGATTGGGGTTCTCTTTTCGGAACAAAGAGACGCAACCCCACAAAAAGATATAGTAAAAAAAGTGAAAAGAAAATAGAAGACAACCAAGAATCAATTAAGTCCATGTTTGAAAAAAATCTTAAAACAAAAGATGGAAAGCCGAAGAATCTTAAAGGCGATTCTGATGATAATGATCCAAGTAGCATTACCATCGGCAATTTTAAGGAACTCAAAAGAGATTTTGGAATTAATTCTGAATATTTGTATGGGAGATATGATCCCGATACCGAGGAACACGAATATGGCTACGAAGAGAAAACAGGAGAATTCTATGGCCTTAAAGTATTCTTTGACGAACAGCAAGAAAAAGAAAAGCAAAGAAGAAAACAACAGGCCGAAGAAGAGGCACAGAATAAACTATCTAAGTTCAAAGAGGAAATATAGTAATGATTGCGTTTGATAGCTATGCAAAAACTAGTTTTGAGATTTTAATTAAATCTAGAATCCGTTCATTCTTATACCAGAAAATGTATAAGAATGCTGATGTTTTTGCAGATATTAAAGAAGAGGACATTGATGAGTTTATTAAGGGCACGGCTTGGTTTGAAAAACAACAAAAATTAAAGCCTTCCGAAAAGAAGAAAGAAAAATGTGGCTCCAGCCCCTGTCCCGCCAAACAATATTGTACTAGAAATAACAAGTGCAAACCGGTACCGACCGGCCCGGCCGCGACAACAGTGCTTAGACAAACGAGGACAGACTATTATGATGGATTAAGAGAATATCTTAAGGCAGAAGGCGTTATGAAAGGCTGGTATTATTCTTGGACCGGCGGTGATGCCCGCGACACCGACGCCGGCAATGCAATAAATCAGTGGAACGGCAGCCACCCTAAAGTTAAAAGTGGGGAGTGGCCATGGGCACAGGTCGAATCGCCGTGGAGCCCCCCGGGCTCTAAAAATGGCCCTGTCAAAATAGGAATCGGCGCCGACGAGGACACGTGCCGTGCAAACGGGGGGACAACACCGAGAGACCCAGAAGCAAGATATAATAAGCTTGAGCTTTGGAAAAATCATATGAGGGAATACTTTTATATAGTAGATGGGAATATTGTTACTGACGACGATGAAGAAGACTTGGCAAATAAGTTCGATAAAGACTTTAGAAATCCGATTACTAAGCGTGATTCCAGCAAAAAAGAAGATGTTATAAGTGAAAAGACAATGGCTGAGTGTAATAAACTTTGGCACTTTTTATGGACGCCTATGAAATATGCCGGTGTATCTTGGAAAGGCTCCCCTCCCGGCGGCGGGTCGGCCGACGATTACGAGCACCACACGAGTATACGGCATATTTTTTACAAGGAATTTGATGATATTGAAGGTTTTGGTGGCGTGTATAAAGAGTGTGATGGGTCCAACAGTAGCTACGCAGATGTATATGATAAATGTAATAGCTTTTTCGCCGCCGCAGATAGTGAATACGAAAGTAGAAGAAATGATTTTATACCCATTAAAAAAGAATATAATAGTCTGGCCCGCACCATGGGCGTAGATCTCGGTAACGAAGGGTTTTTGGGAGACTTAGATTTCAATGGCGTATTAAAATTATATAACATAGA
>Ga0315339_1001245_pt1 | contig 23881 bp, 25 predicted proteins | sample ASW17metaG_FD_204514 | JGI IMG/M metagenome (GOLD analysis project Ga0315339, IMG submission 204514) | Ammonia-oxidizing marine archaeal communities from Pacific Ocean, United States - ASW #17 | ecosystem: Environmental > Aquatic > Marine > Oceanic | place: USA: California | collected 2016-12-05
AAGCGTCTGCTGGCGGCGGCCGTCGCCGGCGAGCACCAGGATAGTTGTCTTTGGATGAAGCTGGCCGAGGCCACGGGCGCCCAAGGTAACTCAACCGCACTGGTCGGCGCGCCGGACACCGTGGCCCGGGCCATGGTTGAATATTACAAGCTGGGTGCGACCAGTTTGCTGATCCGCGGCTATGACCCGCTGCCCGATACCGAACAATATGGTGCCGAGCTGATCCCCCTGGTACGCAAGCTTGTGGCCGAGGTGGAGGCGAGCCGGAACAACCGAGGAGCAGGGCTTTGAAAATCATCATTGATACCGATCCGGGCCAGGATGATGCCGCCGCGATCATGCTCGCCTTGGGCAGTCCGGAGTTGGAGGTTCTGGGCATCACGGCGGTGGCCGGCAATGTGCCCCTGGCCTTGACTGAACGTAATGCCCGCATTGTTTGCGAAATGAGCGGGCTCACCGATATCAAGGTTTTCGCCGGCGCCGAGGCACCCCTGGTCCAGCCCTTGGTCACGGCGGAGCATGTGCACGGCAAGACGGGCCTGGACGGTCCCGAATTATTCAACCCGTCGTTTCCCTTGCAGGACGGTCATGCAGTTGATTTCATTGTCGAAACCTTGCTGGCGGAGGCGCCGGGCACGGTGACGCTGTGCCCTATCGGGCCATTGACCAACATCGCCCTGGCGCTGCAAAAGGAACCCAGCCTGGCCGGCCGGATCCAGCAGATCGTCTTGATGGGCGGGGGCTATTTCGCCCAAGGCAATATCACGCCCTCGGCTGAGTTCAACATATATGTTGACCCAGAGGCCGCCGCGATCGTCATGGCATGCGGCGCCCCCATCGTCATGATGCCCCTGGATGTCACCCACAAGGTGATGACCACCAAGGCCCGGGTCGAGCGGATTCGCGCCATCGACAATCGCGCCGCCCGGGCCATGGTCGAAATGTTGGTGTTCTATGAGCGCTTTGACGAGGAAAAATATGGCACCGACGGTGGGCCTCTGCATGACCCGACGACCATCGCCTGGTTGTTGCAGCCGGATCTTTTTCAGGGCCGCATGTGCAATGTGGAGATCGAAACAAGCTCAAAACTCACACGCGGCGCCACTGTTGTTGACTGGTGGGGGGTGACGAAGCGCGCCAAGAATGCCCTTGTTTTGCAGGAAGTGGATGCGGATGGGTTTTTTGACTTGTTCGCGGAACGGTTGGCGAATTTAGGCTGAGGCGCCGAATTCCGGCTATTCCGGCAGGCCGGCAAGGCGCATGCCTTCAACCAACCTTTCAATATGTCTGGGGCGCATGAACATCGGGTTCTTGCGCAATGCGGTAAGTGTGAATCGTGGAATAAGACGCAACAGGTCGTCAACATAGCTCCTTGTCTCGGCTTCGTGGCCATGATGTGGTGGATCAGTTCCTTGTTGTCTTGTGCCGTCATCGCCGTCCCCCCTTTCCGAGTTAGAGCGTTTTCAACGTTCGTTGAAACACCGGGCCACCCGCACCCCTGTCCCAACCACCCACAGGGTACCATGTATTGGGTGCCAATAGGATCTGTGGTGACGGGGGTGCGGGTGGTTCAGACAGCATTGAATATGCTCTAGTAACCATGCTCAATGTTGATGGTGTCCGCCAGGTGTTGGCGGTTGCGGGCCCGGCGCACCTGATCGGCCAGGATCAGGGCGGCGGTATCGGGTGCCGAGAGCGAGGCGATGTGCGGCGTGACCCGGACTTTCGGATGCCGCCAAAGCGGATGGCCGCGGGGCAACGGTTCCTCGCGGAAGGCATCCAAGGTGGCGCCGGCGAGCTGGCCCGCATCCAGGGCCGCGATCAGATCCGCGTCCACCACCAGTTCACCGCGGGAACAGTTGATAACATGGCTGCCTGGCTGCATGGCGTTGAAGGCCACCCTATCCATCAGGTTGATGGTCTGCCCGGTCAGGGGCAACAAAACCACCGTGATATCGGCCGCCTGCAGGACGCCTTCCAGATTTCCCCGGCCATGGCTGCACTGCACGCCCACGACATCGTTCGAGCCTCGGCTCCAGCCAACTAGGTTGAAGCCCAGGGCACCCAATCGCTGGACGCAACGCCGTCCCATCTGGCCCAGGCCCAACAAGGCCACGGTGCGGTTGCGGGCATCGGTGGTCGGGTTACGCTGCCAATATTGCCGCCGCTGGTGTTCGTCATAAACATCGAGGCCGAGATGATGGTGCAGCACCGTGGCGCAGACGTATTCCGCCATGCGGTCCGTCATCAGGGGATCGACCAGGCGGGCGATGGGGATATGGCGCGGCAGGCCCGGGTCTTCGATCAAGGCATCGACACCGGCCCCCAACGACGAGATGGCGGCGAGGTTCGGCAATGCCGACAGGATGCCGTGGGGCAGCTTCCAGACCATGGCGAAGTCGATCTCCTCCACCGCGCCCAGATCCGGCCAAATGCGGAATTCCTCATTGGGTAGCGCGGCTTGCAAGGCCGCCAGCCACTGGTCCGCATTGTCCCAGGGGCAATGAAAAAGAATTGCCAAGAAATCACCCTCATTTACGCGCGAAGCATTATGATAGAATACAGATTCCATACGATAAAGCCCGCCGAGATTCCATAGGAGCCGCCATGTCACGCCTGATCACCGCCGCCGCCGCCCAACTTGGCCCCATAGAACGGGAAGAAGGCCGGAACAGTGTCGTCAAACGCATGACGGACATGATGCGCCAGGCCCACGGCCGGGGTGCCCGCTTGGTGGTGTTTCCCGAGATGGCCCTAACAACATTTTTCCCCCGCTGGCATATCGAGGACGAGGCGGAGCTGGACAGTTTTTACGAGACCGAGATGCCGTCGGCCCAAACCCAGCCCCTGTTTGATCTGGCACGGGAACTTGGCGTGGGTTTCTACCTGGGCTATTCGGAAATGTTTTTTGATGATGATGGCAAGAAGCGTCGCTTCAACACCGCCATCCTGGTCAATCAACAGGCTAAGATCATTGGCAAGTACCGCAAGGTGCATCTGCCCGGTCATGCCGATTACGAGCCCGAACGTCCCTGGCAGCACCTGGAGAAAGGCTATTTTGAGGTTGGCGACCTGGGCTTCCCGGTCTTCCGCACCATGGGTGGGGTCATGGGCATGTGCCTGTGTAACGACCGCCGCTGGCCGGAGACCTGGCGGGTCATGGGCATGCAGGACGTGGATATTGTCATGCTGGGCTATAACACCCCGGTTTATAATTCCGTGGCGTCGGAAAGCCCCCATCTGCGCATGTTCCACAACCATATCTCCATGCAAGCCGGCGCCTATCAGAACGGCACCTGGGCCGTGGGCACCGCCAAGGCCGGCATGGAGGGGGGCGTTGATATGATGGCTGGTTCCTGCATCATCGCGCCGACGGGAGAGATCGTGGCGCTGGCCACCACGGCCGAGGACGAGGTAATCGTCGCCGAATGCGATCTGGACCGGGGCCGCTACATCCGCGACACGGTCTTCAACTTCGCCCAGCACCGGCGCATCGAGAACTACGGACTGATCACCGAGCGCACGGAAGCTATCGCCCCACCGGAATAATGAAACCGGAGCAAAGATAATGCCAGAACGCATCGTTGTCATAAATCCGAACAGCTCTATTGATGTCACGGCGGGCATTGATGCGGCCATGGCGCCCTTGCGGTTCGCCGACGGCCCAACGATTGATTGCCTGACCCTTGCCGAAGGCCCGCCGGGCATCGAAACCCAACGCCATGTGGACGGCGTGGTGGGACCCTTGTGCGATATGATCCAGCGCGAGGACAACGGCGCCGATGCCTTTGTCGTGGCCTGTTTTTCCGACCCCGGCCTGCATTCGGCGCGGGAAACCACCGCACGGCCGGTCATGGGTATTTCCGAATGCGCCATCACAACGGCCCTGACCTTGGGCGAACGGTTCGGTATCATGGCCATCCTGCCCGCCAGCGTGACCCGCCATAAACGATATATCCGGCAAATGGGGCTGGAAGAGCGCCTGGCCGGCGACCGCCCCATCGGCGTCGGTGTTACCGGGCTCAATGCGGATGGCGCCAAGGACGAGGTTGAGGGCCGCATGACGGCCGTGGGCCGGCAGTTGATCGAAGACGACGGCGCCGATGTTTTGATCATGGGCTGTGCCGGCATGGCCCGCTACCGCCGCCGCCTTGAAGACACGCTCGGCGTGCCGGTTATTGATCCCAGCCAGGCGGCCGTGGCCCAGGCGATTGCCGCCGTGCGGCTTGGTTATCGCAACAACAAGACAAATCTGGAGTAATTATCTTGCAACTGATCGGACGCAACCTCTCTCCCTTCGTGCGGCGCACGGCCGTCATCCTGAAACTGCTTGATCTGCCCTATGAACAGCGTGGCCTGTCCACCGCCGAAGACGCCGACGAAATCGCCAAGATCAACCCGGTTGTCCGAGTGCCGTCACTGGTGCTGGAGAGTGGTGAATGCCTGATCGATTCCAATGCCATCATCGACCATCTGATGGAAGTGGGCGATCCGGACCACGGCCTGCTCCCCGCCAATGGGGCGGAACGGCGCGCCGTCCTGCGTCTGGCGGCCATCGGCCACGGGGTCATGGAAAAGGCCGTGGCCTCTTCCTACGAGCGCGGCCGACGGCCCAAAAAACTGGTTTACGACAAATGGGTCGAAATGGTTGACGGCCAGACCCAGGGCGGCCTGGGGGCGTTGGAAGAAGCCGCGGCCGGCGGTGACTATCTGCACGGCGACCATCTGACCCTGGCGGACGTCAACGCAGTTGTCGCCTACCAATGTGTCGGCATTGGCGTGCGCTATCTGCTGAAGGAAGAGCCCTACCCCGCCCTGGCCGCCCTGGTCCAACGCTGCAACGAATTGCCCGCCTTCGCCGAAACCGTGTTCAAGCCCGGTTAGAGTATCTTGATGCAACGCTGAATTTCGGCGTCGAAGCCAAGACGTTCGTACAGTTTCAAGGCCCGTTGGTTTCGGCTAAAGACATTCAGGGTGATGGACAGGGCGCCGAGCGCCTTGGCCTCCCGCTCCGCCGCCGCGATCAGGCCGGCGCCTGTGCCCTTGCCTTCGAAACCTTCGGCGACGGTCAGGGTTTCCAGGTGTGCACTGGAATGTTGGTCCATCTTCTCCGGCATTAGGCGCACCATGGCGGCACCCGCCAGGCCGCCATCCGCGGCCCGGGCCAAAATGATGAAACAGCCGGGTTCGCCGCCGCTTTGCCAGCGCCGGACGATTTTTGCATCGTCGTACCAGAAGTCCTCCGCCTGCAAGCGTGGGGGGTGATCAAAGGCTGCCAGGCGCGGCAGTTGCGCAACGACCGCGTCGCCATCCTTGATATCAGCGAGGCTGTAGGAAATCGTCAATTGTCAAACCCTCCTGGGTTCTATGCATCACCGGGCGGGGTTAATCCGGCAAATTCATAGTAGGTCACCAAGTCCAATTGAACCGGCGCCAGCGGCTTATCCTCGCCGGTCAGCTTCTCGTAGATGGAGATACCAAAAACGTAGCGCGTCTCGCCATCGACACCGCGAATGGGCACGGTCAGCCGCTCGGCGTGATGAAAGCGTTTCGGTTCGGAGTAGGCGGCATGCAGCACCAGGTTTTCGGTCATCACGCGCTTCCACCGATTTGTGATTGGCAGCAGATCCGCCGCATCAAATATCTCGTCGGCCCATTGTTTCATCATGGGCCGGCGCCAGGCGTCCTTGGCGACTTCGCCCACAATCTAGCAAAAAAATTATCCTGATCCGGGTCATGACGATACAGCCAGACATGGGATAGCAGCGGCCCCGACAACACCGGGTCAATGTCGGAACGAAATGGCATCTAGGGCACCTGGTCCGCGCGGCGAAAGCTTAAATAGGTTCGCAAGAACTTCGACAACCGTGCATCCTGAATTTCCGGCCATCCGCCTGACAACGGTTTCAGCTCCGATTGATCGGGCAGGGAATGGTCGCTATCCGGTCCAAAATGGCCGTTATCAGTCATTGAACGGGCCTTCCATTCAGGACACCAGAAATTCGGTACATATCAGGCCTCCCACGGTATCTTTTGATGGCCATTCCCACAAGGCGGCCCCCTGCCCGAATTGGGGCGGCGCCGTTTGGGCCGTCTTAGTCTTCAACTTCGGGCCAGACCTCGGCCAGGACACGGAAGGCGGAGGCGGCGACGGGCCAGCCGGCGTAGTGGGCGGCATGGGTGATCATGCCCTCGATCCGTTCTTTCGGCAGGCCCAGGTTACAAGCGGCGCGGAAATGGATGCGCTGTTCCGCCTCCCGGTTCAGGGCGACCAGAATGGTGCAGGTAATCAACGAGCGTTCCTCAAGGCTTAAATCCTCGCCCTGCCAGACATCGCCGAACAGGTGTTCCAGGCTGTAGTCGCTGAATTTCCTAGGCATCTGGGGACCGCGCTCCGCACCCTTCAGGATGATCCGGGCCAGGGCCTTGCCCTTTTCCCGCTTGTCGTTTTGTTCACTATCGCTCATGACGCTTGATCCTTCATGGTTATGGTGAGCCGCAGGTTGCGCAGACCCAGCAGACGGTTATTCGGCACCCATTGCGCGGGGCCGGCCAACTCGAAATGTTCGACGCGGCGCAATAATTCCTCAATGGCTATCTTGATCTCAAGCCGCGCCAGACCCGCGCCCAGGCAGACATGGGCGCCGAAGCCAAAACCGATATGACGGTTGGGCCGGCGGGTAATGTCGAAGTTAAAGGGGTCATCGAACACCCTTTCGTCGCGATTGGCGGACATCTCCCAAATGGTCACCTTGTCGCCCCTCCGAATAGTCTCGCCGCCAAGGGTGGTGTCCCGGGTCGCCGTGCGCCGTTTATAGATGGACGGCGTCATCCAACGCACGAACTCCTCCACCGCGCCCTTTACGTGGGCCGGATCATCGCGCAGCATCCGCAACTGCTCTGGATGTTCGGCCAAGGCCCGCAAGCCGCCGCCAATGGCGCCGCGGGTAGTCTCGGCGCCGGCGGGAAACAACAGCAGGAAGAAATGCGCCAACTCGGTATCAGTCAGAGCCCGGCCGCCTTCGCCGTCGAGGCGGGCCTGGACAATGGTGGAGAGGATATCGTTGCCGGGGTTACGACGTTTCTCGGCCACGATGGTGCGGGCGTAATCCCTGATCTTGTTGAAATATTCCGCCGCGATGACATTGGGAGACTCCGCCTCGATGCCACGGTCGATCCATTCGATAAGTTCGCCGCGATCTTCCTGGGGCACGCCGAGCACGATGCAGATTGCCTGTGTGGGCAGTTCGCAGGAAAAATGGCTGACGAAGTCGAATTCCCGGTCCACGGGAAAATTGTCAATCAATAGGTTGGCCCGGCGGCGCAGTTCCGCCTCCAATTCCCCTACGGCTTTTGTGGTGAAGCCTTTGTTGACCAGGCCACGCAGGACGCGATGATGGGGGTCGTCGGAATAATTCAGGACGATGCCGGCGGCCCGTTCGTCCTTCAAAGTGGTGCCGCCGCCTGTACGGTCGCCGCCTTTGTCGGAGGAATAAACCTCCGGCGTGCGTAGTACGTCCATGACGTCGCCGTGGCGGCTGACAACCCAAAAACCGTCGCCATCGGGCGTATGGGCCGTGGGTTCGTGCCAATGGACGGGGTCGTGTTCCCGCAGCCAAGTGAAAAAATCGTGTGGGAAACCGCTCGCAAAACTGCGGTCGTCGGAAAGATCCACCGCCGGCATGATTAGCGTTGCCGACATGATCAAACTCCTTCGCCCAGACGCAACTGCATGCTTGGCTGGCCGCGAAGGCTCATATTGTTGCGCCAGGGCACATCGCCCACGGGCAGGTTCAAGCCCGGATAGCGGCGCAGCAGCGGCGGCAGCGCCACCTCCATCTCCAGCCGCGCCAGGGGGCCGCCAAGGCAGAAATGCGGGCCATAGCCAAAAGACAGATGCTGCTTGCAATCGGCGCGGCGGATATCGAAACGGTCGGGATTGGCAAACTTGCGCGCATCATGGTTCGCTGCCAGGCAGTACAGATAGACTTTTTCGCCCTTGGAGATGTGCCAGCCGCGCCATTCGAATTCCTGGGCGGCGAAGCGGGTCAGCATGAAAAGGGCGCTATCATGGCGTAGGATCTCCTCCACCGTACCGGCCACCACCGCGTGTCTTCAAGATTCCCCCGCAGGTCGGCCATTTGTCCGGGATTGCGGATCAAGGCACGCAAACCGTTTGAAAGCAGGTTCATGGTGGTTTTGTGACCGGCAAAGAGGAACAGGATCAGATTGCCGATTAGCTCTTCGGCTGTCACGGCCTCATCATCGTCACGGGCCGCGATCAACTGATCAATGATGGCGTCTTGTGGGGTTTTGCGCCGCGCGGCGATGAACTCGGTCAAATAGGCGGTCATTTCCGCCGCCGCATGGGCGGGCGGGCGGATAATATCCTCCCCCGCCGCGCCCAAACCCTTGGCGATATCGTCGGACCAGCGATGCAGATCCCCCAACACCGACTTGGGCAGGCCGATCAACAGGGTGATGACCGATGCGGGCCGGGGATAGGCGAAGGATTTGACAAAATCGATATCGCCGAGCTCGGGCATTGCGGCCAGCAATTCATCGACCAATTCGGCGATTTGCGGCCGCAACCCCTCGATCGCGGATGGCGTCAGGCCCCGGTTCGCTAGCTTGCGCAGGCGGGGATGGTCTAGCGGTTCGGCAATGACCATCCAGGTTTTCAACGAGCTGGCATAGGCGCGATAGGTGTCGCGGAATTCTTCCTCGCATATTTTAGCGGGAGGCATGGGCCGGGAGACAGCGAGGCGACGGTCATGAAAACCGCGTTTGACGTCGTCATAGCGGGCAACCATCCAGGCATTGCCCTCCGGCGACCAATGCACCGGATTCTCATCCTGCAGCCGCCGCAATATGGGCACCGGGTCCGCCATGCCGGCGATATTGTTGGGATTATCCCGGATGGTTCGTTCCGCCATACTCATGCTTCACTCACGGCGTATGGGCACCATGTCCTATTTCGACCAGCCGCTGGAAAGGCCGGCCATCAAGCCGCCGTCGACAATGATATGCTGGCCGTTCAGCCAAGAGATCTGACCCTCGGCCAAGCTGACCAGAGCCTCGCCAATATCCGAGGGCTGGGCGGAGCGGCCAACCACGTCGATCATGGATTGCATGACGTCCGCGCCCACATCATTGGTGAAATCAGGCAGGATCGGGGTTTCGACCGGGCCGGGGCCCACATCATTGACCCGAATGCCCCGCGCCAGTCCCTTGCCGGCCAGGCGCATGGTGTAGACCACCACGGCTTCCTTGGAAAACGTATAGGCGTCCGTGCCGACCGTCTTTTCGTTCTTGTTCCACCAGGCGACGCCCTCGTCAAAGTCCTCGATCGCCATCAATTCCATTAATAGACCGCGCCGCTTGCGCCAATTATTGCCGGCGATGGAAGCGACGTTGACCACCGTGCCACCGTCCGCGATACGATCCCAAACCTTTTCCGTGAAATACTTCAGGCCGAAATAATTCACCTTCATGGTCAGTTCGTTGCCCACGGCCATGGGTACGCCGGCTACGTTCAACACCGAGGAATAGGGCCCGGTCAGGTCCGCGAGCACGCCGTCGATGCTGGCCGGATCGCTCAAATCACAATGATGGTGGATGATATCCGGGTTGGTGGAGGGTTTTATGTCCAGGGACACCACCTTGTGGCCCCGCGCCAACAATTGTTTCGCCGTGGCCTCGCCCACGCCCGAGGCGCCACCGGTCAAAAGGATAGGATGTTCCGAAGCCATTATTCTGTCTCCCGTATAAATAAACTTAATTTAGCCATTTGATAGCGCCCGTGCTGCCGGGTTCATAGAAGAAAAATGAATCCGCTTTGTTGCAAATGATACGGTGCCGCTTTCCGGCGTTCTCTTGACGGGCATGCATGCTCTGGTAAATTGGTCTGAATTATAGAATGCAGAAATTATACGAGCTGGCTTTGCCGGCTTCCGTGAAGGGAAGAACATCGTATGGTAGGGATTAAGGCGTACGGCGGCTATGTGCCCAGGCGCAGGTTGGCGCGCACGACGATTTTGGACAATACAAGCTGGTTCAACGGCGCCCTGAAGGCCTACGGCAAGGGCGAGCGGTCCATGTGCAACTGGGACGAAGATGCCCTGACCATGGCGGTCGAGGCCTCGCGCGATTGCCTGGACCAGACCCGGCCCGATAACATCAAGGCAATCTATCTGGCCTCCACCACCCTGCCATTCACGGATCGGCAGAATTCCGGTGTTCTGGGCACGGCTCTGAACCTGGGACAGAATATGATGACCATGGACATCACGTCTTCGCAACGGGCCGCCACGTCCGGCCTGATCAACGCCTTGAGCGTGGTCAAGGGCGCGGGCGGCAACGCCTTGTTCGCCACCGGTGAACATCGCCGCAGCAAGACCGCCAATACCAACGAATTGATGTATGGCGACGGCGGCGCGGCGCTGTTGCTGGGGAATGAAGATGTCGTCGCCGAATTCGTCGGCGCCGGTCAGATCGCCATAGATTTCGTCGATCATTATCGCGGCCAGAACGCGGACTTTGACTACAATTGGGAAGAACGCTGGATCCGCGACGAAGGCTTCATGAAAATTGTGCCTGAGGCGGTACGATCCGCCCTGGACAACACGGGCTTGAGCGCCGGAGACATCGACCATTTCGTCATGCCGGGCACCATCCGCAATATTGCCAGCATGGTGGGCAAGGCCTGTGGTATGGCACCCGAGGCTGCCCGGGACAACCTGCACAACGTGATGGGCGAGGCGGGGACCTCCCACGCCCTGGTCATGCTGGTGGATTGCCTGCAAGACGCCAAGCCGGGGCAAACCATCATGGTGATCGGCTGGGGCCAGGGCTGTGATGCCCTGATCTTCAAGACCACGGACCTGCTACCCACCATGGCCAACCGCCAGGGCATCAAGGGTCATTTGGCGCATCGCAAGGAAGAAACCAATTACAACAAATTCCTGGCCTTCAACGGCTTGGTGGAACAAGACGGCGGTCTGCGCTCCGAGACCGACAAGCAGACCGCGCTGACCACCTTGTACCGCAACCGGGAAATGGTTATTGGATTTGTTGGTGGCAAGTGTTCGCAATGCGGCACGGTGCAATATCCGAAGGCCCGCATTTGCGTCAATCCAAATTGCGGCGCCCTAAATACCCAGGAAGATCACAGAATGGCGGAAACGTCGGCCACCATTCAATCCTGGACCGCCGATAATCTGACCTACGCGCCGGACCCCCCTCATCACTTCGGCATGGTCACTTTTGGCGAAGGCGGACGAATGATGGCCGACTTCACGGACGTGGATGAAGGTGGCGTCGCGGTCGGGGACGAGTTCCGCATGGTGTTCCGCATCAAGACGGCGGACGAAAAACGTAATTTCAATAAGTATTTCTGGAAAGCAGCGCCCAAGGTTCAGGCGTAACAATTAGGTGTAATAATTAGGCGCAATTTAGGAGAAAGAAAAATGGCCTCAGGTATTAGAGATAAAGTCGCTATTCTTGGCATGGGTTGCTCGAAATTCGGGGAACGTTGGGATTGCGATGCGGAAGACCTAATTGTCGAAGCTTATGCGGAAGCGCTGGAAGACTCCGGTATTGAAACCAGTCAGATCGATGCGGCCTGGTTCGCCACCGCGATCGAGGAAGTACATGTTGGCAAGTCCGGCGTACCGCTTTCAGTGGCCTTGCGCTTGCCCAACATCCCCGTCACCCGGGTTGAAAACTTCTGCGCCTCGGGCACGGAAGCTTTCCGCGGTGCGGTTTACGCGGTCGCCTCGGGCGCCGCCGATATCGCGCTCGCCCTTGGTGTCGAAAAGTTGAAGGACACCGGTTATGGCGGCCTGCCCCAGCGTGGCGCCGGCCCTCTCAATGATATGATCCGGAACAATGGCTCCGCACCCGGCGGCTTTGCCCAATTGGCCACGGCCTATTCGGAAAAGCATGGCGTGGACATGGAGACGGTGAAAAAGGCCATCGGCTCCATCTCGGTAAAAAGTCATGCCAATGGCGCCAAGAACCCGAAGGCCCATCTGCAAAAGGAAATCCCGCTGGAAACGGTGCTGAACGCGCCCATGATCGCCGCGCCCCTGGGCCTGTTCGATTGCTGCGGCGTCTCGGACGGATCCGCCTGCGCCATCGTGACAACACCGGAAATCGCCGCCTCCCTTGGGAAACAGGATCGGATCACCGTCAAGGCGCTGCAACTGGCTGTATCCAACGGCACGGAGTCTGCCCATAACTCCTGGGACGGCAGCTATTTCCTGACTACCCGCAAGGCAGCCGAGCGGGCCTATAAGGAAGCCGGTATCGAGAAGCCACGGGATCAGATTTCCATGTTCGAATGCCATGACTGCTTCTCGATCACCGAGATGGTCACCATGGAAGATCTCTACATCTCCAACGAAGGCGAAGCCTGGCGTGACGTGCTCGATGGCTTCTACAATGCCGACGGACAGGTACCCTGCCAGATTGATGGCGGCTTGAAATGCTTCGGCCATCCCATCGGCGCATCCGGTTTGCGCATGCTGTACGAAATGTACAACCAGCTCCTCGGCCGCGCCGGCGAGCGGCAGTTGGCTGATCCCACCTTCGGGATGACCCACAATCTTGGCGGGCAGCCGCATCAGAATGTGTCATCAGTGGCTATTATCGGTCGCGAGGACGCCTGACTTAGCGGACGCCAAAATACTGTGTAAATAAGGGGGCGCTTGGGCGCCCCCTTTTCGGACGATTAAGACACTTATATGAAATCCCTCGCCCACGATATCAACCGACGCTTCTACTACGGCTGGGTCATCCTGGCTGTCGCCGCGTTGGGTATCTTTGTCAGCGGCCCGGGCCAGTCGCACACTTTCAGCGTTTTCCTGGTGCATATTCAAACCGACCTAGGTGTCAGCGCCACCGCTGTTTCATCGGCCTATGCCGCCGCGACCCTGGTCGCGGCCTTCGGACTGCCGCACATGGGCCGTCTGGTGGACCGACATGGCCCGCGCCGGGTGATGGGGTTGGTTACAGTCCTGCTTGGCCTGGCGTGCCTGGCTTTTGGCGCCGCCGCCAACTTTATTTGGCTTGCAGTCGTTTTCGCCGCATTGCGGTTTCTCGGCCAAGGCAGCTTGATGCTGAACGCCTCCAACCTGGTATCCCATTGGTTCGACCGTCGCCGGGGTTTCGCCCTAAGCCTCATGGCCATGGGATTTTCCGCCTCCATGGCCGTGCACCCGCCGCTGTCCCAATGGCTAATCGATTTGGTGGGCTGGCGGCAGGCTTGGTACTGGCTGGGGCTGAGCACTTGGCTGATGCTGCTGCCGCCGATCTGGTTTCTGGTTCATAACCGGCCTGAGGATTTGGGGTTGGCGCCCGACGGCGCGACGGCGGCTGCTCCGCCGGTCCACGAGGGGGCCGCCGAGCATGGGTTGACCCTGGGGGAGGCATTTAAGACCTCCACATTCTGGATCCTTTGCGCCGGGTTGTTCGGTATGTCCATGCTGGTAACATCATTGCACTTCTTTCAGGTATCGATCCTGACCGAACAGGGCCTGGACGAAGCCACGGCGGCCCGTATTTTTCCCATTTCGGCCCTGGTTATGATCATCGTCATTCCCCTGGTCGGGCGATCCTTGGACAAATTCCCGACGAAATGGGTGTTCGCCTTTGGCTTGGGGGTCATGGCGGCAACCCTGACCAGCGCGGCCTTGGTCCACGATCTGACCTCGGCCTTAATTTATGCAGTGGCGTTCGGCATCAACAACGGTTGCACCATGACCTTCTTCGGATTTGTCTGGCCGCGCTATTTTGGCCGCAAACATTTGGGTGTCATTCAGGGCATGGGTCAGATGTTGGGGGTTACAGGCGCCGCGCTTGGGCCCTTGCCTCTGGCAATTGCCCATGATCTAGCGGGCCGATACGATCAGATGCTGCTGCTGTTGGCCTGCTATCCCATCGCCTGCGCGGTGGCGGCGCTGTTTCTGCGAACGCCGTTCAAACTGCTGGCCCAGCAAGCCGCCGGCCCGCCATAACGAAGCCGTAGCGGAATTTGTCTGTTCAGCTAGGCCGCGCTAAGGTACCTGTCTGCATGAATTTACGGTTGAGGACCATGACGGCGAACGGATTTCCCTACAATGACGATTTGCGCGGCCGGTTCACAGAACGCCTGAAGAATTTCGACCGGCGGGCCCATGATGGCGAGGGCCTGAAACAGGCCGCCGTGACCATGACGTTGATTGATGACGGCAAGGGACAAGCCGCCTTTATCTTGACCCGGCGCACGCCGCGCCTGTCCTCCCACGCTGGACAAAAGGCCTTGCCGGGCGGCCGTATCGACGGGGGTGAGACGGCTATGCAAGCAGGTCTGCGGGAGCTGTCGGAGGAGATCAACCTGCATCTAGGCGAAGACGCGGTGATGGGGCTGTTGGATGATTATCCAACCCGATCGGGCTATGTCATTACGCCCATGGTGATCTGGGCCGGTGCGGGCGCGCAATATTCGGCCAATCCCGATGAGGTCGCCAGGATCATGCCGATCACCTTGTCCGATCTGATGCGGCCGGATTCACCGGAATTCGAAACCATTCCGGAAAGCGACCGGCCGGTCCTAAAAATACGTTTTGGCGATGATCACGTGCATGCGCCCACCGCCGCCGTGATTTATCAGTTTATCGAAGTGGTCATGCGGGGGCGGGCCAATATCAGGGTCGACCACGTTGAACAAGCCGTCTTTGCTTGGAAGTAGTCGCGCAATAGGGAGAAAAAGATGCCGGACCCCATTCGCCCCCGGCGCAGCGTGCTTTATATGCCCGGCTCCAACGCCCGGGCCCTGGAAAAGGCCCGCGCGCTGCCGGCGGATGCCCTGATCCTGGATTTGGAAGACGCCGTCGCCCCCGACGCCAAAACCCTGGCGCGGGATCAGGTTATCGCGGCCTTGAATCATGGCGGCTATGCCCCGCGCGAGGTCGTGATCCGCATCAATGGCTCGGGCAGTCCATGGCATGCGGCTGACTTATCCGCCGCCGCCGCCTCCAAGGCCGATGCGGTACTGTTGCCCAAGGCGGAGGGTGCGGGCCAGGTTCGCGCCGTGGCCGCCGCCCTGCCCGACGGCATGGAATTGTGGTGCATGATTGAAACCCCCCTGGCCATACTGCATGCGGAGGAAATCGCCGCCGCCTCGGCCAAGACCACATGCCTGGTCATGGGGACATCCGATCTGGCCACGGATCTGAACGCCTTGCACACGCCGCGGCGGGAACCGTTTGCCACGTCGCTTTCCCTTTGCCTTCTTGCCGCCCGCGCCTATGGTCTGGCCGCCCTGGACGGGGTCTACCTGGACCTGAAGGACGACACCGGATTCGAGGCGGCCTGCCGTCACGGCCGGCAGTTCGGCTTTGACGGCAAATCCCTGATCCATCCCCATCAATTGGCCGCCGCCAACAAAATCTTTGCGCCCTCCGATGATGATATCGCCGAGGCGGGCATCATCGTCATCGCCTTTGAACAGGCCCAGGCGGCTGGCAAGGGTGTCGTCGTCGTCAATGGCCAGCTGGTGGAAAACCTTCACGTGGCCGCTGCCCGGCGCCTGCTCGACCTGGCCGATGCCATCGAGGCGCGGCAGAATGGCGCGGTGACATGAGCCGGCCGGGTTCAAGACTGGTTTTGGTCACTGGCGGGGCCAGCGGCATTGGCCTGGCCATCGCCCGGCGCTTTCACCAGGCGGGAGATCAGTTGGTGCTGGCCGACCTGAACGACAGCGCCGGCGAAGCAGCAGCGGCGGCCCTGGACGCCAGCTACCGCCACCTGGATGTGGCCGACGAAGCCTCGATTGCAAGCGTGGTATCGGATATTGAAAACGTCATTGGTCCCATCGCCGTCCTAATTAATTCCGCCGGGCTATTGCAGAACAAGGCAACGGTGGGCGGGTTTCCCTTGGACGAGCACGACCGTATCTGGGCCGTGAATTATCGCGGCAGCTATCTCATGTGCCGCGCCATCGCACCGCGCATGGCCAGGCGAAATGGCGGCGCCATCCTGAACATCGCCTCCATCAATAGTTTCACGCCCCTGCCCCTGCCGGCCTATACCCCGACCAAGGCCGCCATCGACAGCTTGACCAAAATCCTGGCCGCCGAATTCGGCCCCACGGGCGTCCGCGTCAACGCCGTCGCGCCCGGCTTTACCCTGACGCCGGCCATGCAGTCCCGCATCGACAGCGGCGACCGGGATCCAACGGGCATGGAAGCGCTCAGCACATTGGGCCGTCTGGTCAGGCCGGAAGAAGTTGCCGAAGCGGGATATTTCCTCTGTTCCCATGCGGCCTCGGCCATCACCGGGGTCAACCTGGCCGTCGACTGCGGCTACATGGCGGCGATCAGCTATAACAGCTATCCAAGTTAACCCCAGTGATACCAGACGCTATTTTCGTGACCCTTCCAAGATGCCATCAAGGGCGAGGCGAAAGCGGCGGAACATCTCGTCGATTTCGTCCAGGGTGATGATCAGCGGCGGTGCCATTACGATGGTGTCGCCGGATGGGCGGATGAACAACCCGTTGGCCTCGGCGCAGGCGGCGGCCTCGGCGCCCAAGGTTCTGCTTTCTATCGATGGTGATGCCAAATCGACCGCGCCGGCCAGTCCGACCGCCCGGGAACCACGGACCAATGGGTGATCCTCCAACGCCGCCAAGGCCGCTTCGAAATGTGGTCCGATGGCACGTACATGGCCCAAAATATCCCGCTCCTCCATCAACTCCAGCACCCGCAGGGCGACAGCCGCTGGGACGGGGTGGCCATGATAGGTGCCGGCGTGGGAAAACATCCCGGCCTGGGCGCTGCCCCGTTCCAATCCTTCATAAAAATCCTCGCTCATGATCACCGCGGACAGGGGCTGATAGGCGGATGTCAAAGCCTTGGCCACCGTCATGCAGTCGGGGGTAAAGCCATAGGTTTCACAGCCGAATATATTTCCCGTGCGGCCAAATCCGGTCACCACCTCGTCATCAAACAGGCGGATTTCGAATTCGTCCAACAGCGCCGTCAACTTGTCCCAATAGGTCGCGGGCGGCAGAGCCAAGGCGGCGGAAACCGAGACCGGCTCGGCAAAAAAGGCACCGATGGTTTCGGGATCCTCTTGTTCGATCAAGTTACGCAGCAAGTCAATCATGCGATCGGCGAATGCCGCCTCGCTCTCGCCGGGCGTCGCCAAATTAGCGTAATCGGGTTGCTCGGTGTGCAGAATACCGGCCATGGGCAGATCAAAGCCTGCGTGATATTTCACCCAGCCGGTCAGCGAGGCCGTGGCGATGGTGCCGCCGTGGTAGCTACCCAGGCGCGCGATAACCTTTTTGCGCTTGGGCTTTTCCGAGGCGTTGTTGTGGTACCACAGAAACTTCAACAAAGCGTCGTTCGCCTCCGACCCGGTAGCGGCGAAGGCGACTTTAGCATTCTTCATGGGCGCCATGGCCACCAGGCGTTCCGCCAGTTCTTCCACCACCGGCACGGAGCGGTGCGCGGCGGTGACATAAAACGGCAATTCCCGCATCTGTTTCACTGCCGCCTCGATCAGTTCCTCCTCGCTGAAACCCAACGAGGTGCAATAGAACGACGAGGCCCCCTCGATATAATCCTTGCCCCGCTCGTCATAGATGAAGACACCCTTGCCGCGCACGATACGCAGGGGCTCCCGTTGCCGATTTTCGGGCAGATTGGTAAAGCCGAACACGACAGTGGGGTCGATTTGGTTCGCCAAATTCGCCGAGGACATGTTTGTTCCTTTCCGCAACAGGGCTTCCGCTAATTCTCTTTCCGTATTTTTCGCGGACAATTCTGCCCTGCTGCCGGGTGCTGTCAAGGCCATGCGCCGGAGCGCCCTGAACGTGCCTGTGTACAGTTTGGAATTTTAGAGATGACCGAAGCAACCATCACCCGCCAGGAAACCAGCGTCCATCCCCTGGCGATGAATTCACACAGGCTAAAATTGGTCGTGGAGTATATCGGCGAGCGGGGCGCTTATTTTATTCTGCCCCTGATCATCTTCACCATGTTGGACGTGTTTGGCCGCAAGTTGACCGGCACATCGTTCGATGCCCAGCTTTGGCTGGTGGAGAATATCAGCAGGATGTTTCAGTCGACCATACTGCAGGAAATGGAATGGCATTTTCACACCGTGCTGTTCTCGCTGGTTTTAGGCTTTGGCTTCACCCGCAACCGTCATGTCCGGGTCGATCTGTTTCGCATGCACATGCAAACAAAATTGCAGGCGGTGATCGAGCTGATCGGAACCATGTTTTTCATTATCCCCTACACCATCATGGTGATCTATTTCTGCTATGTCTTCGCCTATGATAGCTTTGTGACCAATGAGATTTCCGCCTCTCTGGTCGGCATGAGCCACCGTTGGGTGATCAAGACAATTCTGGGTATCGGCCTGGTCATCGCCCTGGCCTCGGGTATCGCGGTCTGGCTGCAGACCGTCCTGGTGGTGTTCGGCCCAAAGGAAATGCGCTTTGAATTGATGACCCTGGAATGGCCCGAAGACCGCGGCGGCGGCGTTGAAGGTTATGAGCGCATGGTCCTGGCCGATCAGGAAACCGACTTGAAAAAAATCAGTATGGGCGGCAAGGGTTAGCGGCACAAATAATCGCCTATCTGGCGCCCGGGTTAATCAACCGTCCACGTATCACCAGATACTTTTCAAGACGGAACTTGCCAAATGTTGGAACAGGAACTTGGTGCCGGACTTGCTGAGGACGGATGCCAGGTTACTGTAGTCGTCAGTCCATAGAATGGCTTCGGGGGGTTCGTTTTGCCATGGCGTAATATGTTTTCTGACCCGGTCGTCTTTGAAAAACCGACGATTTCTGGTCACCAGAACCCATTGCGACGAGCGGCGGCTGAACAAATCTGGGGCCTTTTTCCCGAACGTCTTGGCGAGATTTCGAACAACCGGGGATAAATCAAGGTGCGCATTCGTGATATTAACCGCCAACACACCATTCTCCCTGAGATGGTGAAAGTACAAGGCAAATGATTCCCTGGTTAACAGATGTACCGGCGGCGCATCATTGCTGAATGCATCTACGGCCAGAATATGAAATTGTTGGCTACCGCGCTCTCTAAGTTCGCGCTCCAGGGAAATGCGCCCGTCGCCTAAAATAACTTTGATATTGGCGAGACTATCGTTGAGAAAATAGAAATACTCCGAGGCAATCTTTTTCACCGCGGGATTGATCTCATAAAATCGGATGACATCGCCCTTTTCTCCATACGCCGCGATCGTCCCCGCGCCCAGTCCAATAACCCCCATGTTCAGCGGGCTGGTATATTCGAGAAACCTGGCCGCCACGCCAAAGCCACTCCCAAATTTAAAGTACCCGGTGGTATCTTCCGGTACTTTGGGGTCATGATTTAACTGCCATGTACCGTAGTGCCGTCGGCCAGTTCACGCACCAATTGACCCGCCCTAATCCAATTTCGCCAATGATTTGATCGCGTCGAGGCTTCCGCACATCCAGGCCAGCAGCCCGGCGCCAAATACCCCGATGTAATATTCCGCAAAGGTGGTGAAAACGACCGGCGCGACTATGGCAACGAATACGCCGCCAAGCGCGCCGCCAAGTGACATGGTCAGATAGAACGCGTTCAACCGATGAACCGAGGGTTTCAACCGCACCAGTTCACCGTGACAGACCATGCAGGCCGTTAACAGGGTGCCCGCGCGGCTTCAATTGCCCGCGGCTTTTTTAGTTTGGCGCGGTTAGCCGTTTGGGTATTCATGAATGCCCGCCCGCCGGCAATTGACGGTGAACCGATGCACCACATCTCAGCCGCGTTTGGCGTAATCCACGGTGAGCCAGCGTTCGGGTCTAAGCATCAGCTTGATGGCGGTGCCCAAGGCATACTTTCCGGCCAGGGCGGCGGCATAGTCCTTGCCCGCCTGTTCGCCAAGATAGCGTTGCGCCATGGGCAGCAGGTCGGCCGAAAGGCCAGCGGGGACGATTTCGGAGACCGGGCCCTCGATGGAGACATAGCGGTAGGGCGAGGCGGTGGTCTGTGCCAACAGGCTGACCCGGCCGCCCACGGTCAGCAGGCGGCCTTTGCGGGCGGTCTTTTGCGTCAGGAACCAGACCTCGCCGCCCGGCACATAATCGTACCAAACCGGGCTGCTAAGGGGCCCCTTGCCGCTGTCGGGGATGGACAGAACGCCGATATGGGGTTCCGCCAGGAAGGCCTCGCGCTCGGCCGCGGTCATCGACGTGGTCATGGACGCGGTCGTGGACGTGGATGTGGTCATCCGCGCCTCCCGAAATGGCTCTAATAGCTTGGTTTGGCGGGGTGGGGCGTTAGCTGCAATTCGTGGGTCCAGCAGGATTTGTCCTGGCCGTGCAGATAGTAGAAGGCCTCGGCGATCTTCACCGGGTTCATCACCATGTCCGGATTTTCCCGCGCCCGCGGCAATGCCCTTGTACCCGGCGAATCGATCAGGCCGTCAATGACCACGTTGGCCACATGCACGCCATGCTCCGAATATTCTTCCGTCAACACCTGGGCAAGGGTGCGCATCATCACCCGTGGGTAATACAGCGACTGGCCGGTCATGCGCTTGCGCCCGCGCAGGGAGGCGGCGTTGTTGGAAATCAGGAAGGAGCCTTCGCCCTTTTTGCGCATGGCCGGCAAAACCTCCCTGGCGACCAGAAACGGCCCCCGGCTGGCAATATGTTGTGCGGTGTCGAACATCTCCACCGGGATATGCTCCAGCAGCTCTTTCTCGGGCGGCAGGTCCCTGCCTTCCAGATAGCCGGCGTTGTAGACCAGCACGTCCGGGTCGCCGGCCTCGGCCCTGATCCGCTCGAAAGCGGCGGTGATGGAGGCCTCAGACACCAGGTCCAATTCCACCGTCAGGCAATCGCCGCCCTGTGCCTTGATGGCGCTTTCAAGGGTGGCTGCGTTGGCGGCGGTGCGCGTGGTCAATACCGTGAAGAAACCTTCAGCGGCAAATTTTTGCGCCACCGCGCCGCCGATACCCCAGCGGATGCCCACGGGTAAATCACTGTCATCGAGATCCTGGCCATGGGCCAACCGTGTATTGCGGCCATCGGCTTGCCATTTGGAGGTGGCGCCGATCACCACGGCGACAGGGGCGCCCGATTTGTTCCCCGACTTATTCATCGTGTTCATTTGCTCGCGCCCTTTATGAAGTGCCGAAACTGAGCAGGTTTTTAACGGGTTTGTACAGTTCCTCAAGATAGACCATGTCGCTCTCGTCCAGGGCGATTTCAGTCGCGGCGACCAGTTGATCAAGCTGGCTGATCTTGGAAACGCCGACCACGGGGGCGGTAATCCCCGGCTTGTTCAACAGCCAGGCGACGGCAATCTGGGCCGGGGTGTGGCCCAGCTTCTCGGCCACCTCAACCACCCGCTCGGCGATCTGGAAATCCATTTCACCCAAATACAGCCCTTCCGTGCGCTTGCGGTCCGCCCCTTGCGAGCGCGCCGTGCTGCCGCCGTCCAGGCTGCCCTTGTAGGAACCGGTCAGGATGCCCCGGGCCAGGGGCGACCACGGCGTCAAGGCCACGCCGGCACCGTTGCAATAGGGGTTCATTTCCCGCTCTTCCTCGCGGTAGATCAGGTTGTAGTGGTTCTGCATGGAAATGAATTTGGTCCAGCCATGACGTTCGGCGGTCATCTGCAACTCGACAAATTGCCAGGCGAACATGGAGGAGCCGCCGATATACAGCGCCTTGCCCGCCTTCACCACGTCGTGTAGCGCCTCCATGGTTTCCTCAATCGGGGGCTGCGCCTGACCAGGGCGGCCGTGGGGGTGTCGGTGGATGATCAACTGGTCCACGTAATCCAGGCCCAGGCGCTGGAGGGAGGCATCTATCCCTTCCATGATATGTTTGCGCGACAGGCCGCCCTGATTGGGGTGCTTGCCCATGGGGGCGGACACCTTGGTGGTCAGAACATATTGGTCGCGCGGCGCCAGTTCCCGCAGCAGCGCGCCCACCACCCGCTCGCACGCGCCCAGGCCGTAGATATCGGCGCAATCAAAATAGAACAGGCCGTGATCCAAGGCAGCCTTGAATATGGGCCGGGCCTCGTCGATGGTCAGGGTCCAGTCACCCTGATGGCCGCGACCCGGCTCGCCGTAATTCATCGTCCCCAGGCAGAGCCGCGAAACACTAAGCCCGCTGTTGCCGAGTTGCAGCGTATCCAACATAAAAAATCTTCCTCCAAAGCTAAACTGCCGCGAAGGTATGGCCCGGGCCGGATGGGCGCAACCATCAAGTTGCCTTATCACGTTGACAATGTGACCTCGGCGCCGGTGGCGGCTGCCTGGGATACGGCAAGTGCCGCCTCCAGGGTGCGGGAAGCATCGCGGGCGGTAATCAGCGGATTGGCACGGCCGCGAATGACATCGGCAAAGTGGCGGACCTGCAATTGGATGGGGTCGGCCGGCGTGCTGGCAAGCTGTTGCGTCGGCTGTTGCATCGACAGGGGCGATTGCCAACTCCCGGCTCCATCATGGCGCCACAGGCGCATGGATGGCATGGCCAGGGAACCTTCGGTGCCGGCGAACAAATAGCAATCCTGACCGGTTTGCGGAAAGGTGTATGAGGTGCGTTCACCCGAGGTCAGTTCCCAACTCCAGGGTGAAGCAACAGTGTCGGATAATGTCACGGTGGCAAGGGCGCCACCCTCGTCACCGGCCCGGAAGCGCAACAGCAGGGCGGCCGTGTCCTCGACCTCGAAGCCACGGCGCGCGTTCGAGGTCATGGCCTGCACCGCCGCTATCTCGCCGGCAATAAATCGCAGGCTGTCGATGTCGTGGATCAGATTGATCAGCACCGGGCCGCCGCCCCGGCTCCGCCGCCAGGCCACGTCGAAATAGTCATTGGGCTTTCGGGCCAGCCAGGTTGCCGAAATGACGGTCAGTTGGCCCAGGGCGCCGGAAGCAATGATCTCGCGGGCTTTCTGCACCAGGGGATTGTGCCGGCGATGGTGGCCGACCAGGACGGGAATGCCAAGCCTTTCCGAGGCATCGGCCAGTTCCAGCGCGTCATCAAGATTGTCGGCAATGGGTTTTTCCACCAATACCGGAACGCCTTGGCGCAGGCATTCCAGGGACAGAGGCACATGTAGTGTATTCGGCGTTGCGTTAATCACGCCGTCTGGCGCCACCTCTGCAAGCATGTGGTAGAGGTCGTCATAATGGGGCAGGTTCCATTCCGCCGCCGTTTCCGCGCTGTTGGAGGCGGGATCGACCACCGCCACCGCCTGGCAGGATGGTTCGGTGGCGATGGCGTCGAGATGGCGGCGCCCAATGGGTCCCGCGCCGACGACCGCCAAGCGTACGGGTACTTGTACTGGGTCGGACATTCTAGTCACCATCCAGCGCCGGCAGCTGGGCGGCGAGGTCCGCTTTCAGGACTTTTCCCAGAGGTGATTTCGGCAATTCCGTCAGCGTGAATATACGCCTTGGAATTTTGTAGGACGCCAACTGGGCCCGGCAATGGGCCTCCAGGTCTGTTAAATCAAAGTTACTGTCGGTAACCACATAGGCCGCGATCTCTTCGCCCATCATGGGCGAGGGCCAGGCGACCACGGCGGCATCGTGAACGATGGGATGAGACAGCAACACCTGTTCGATTTCGCCCGGGTAAATATTTACCCCGGCCCGGATGATCACGTCCTTGGCCCGGCCGACCAGGTACAGGCGGCCGTCGCTGTCCAGTTTGCCGATGTCGCCGGGGTAGAACCAACCGTCGCGAAAGGCCTCCACACTGGCCTCCGCGTCAAGATGAAAGCTTTCCGCCACCGCCGGGCCGCGATAGCGCACCAGACCGGGTTGGCCCGCCGCAACCACATGCGCATCTTCATCGACCACCGCGACT
>Ga0315339_1001247_pt1 | contig 23856 bp, 17 predicted proteins | sample ASW17metaG_FD_204514 | JGI IMG/M metagenome (GOLD analysis project Ga0315339, IMG submission 204514) | Ammonia-oxidizing marine archaeal communities from Pacific Ocean, United States - ASW #17 | ecosystem: Environmental > Aquatic > Marine > Oceanic | place: USA: California | collected 2016-12-05
CTATCGGCCACCGACACCGGAGGCATTCGAGCCGTTTTCAGCGAGCTACGGGGCTCCGCCCCTGCGCCCGCCGAAAACGGCCCAGATCCTAACTTAGAAAGTGGTACAACTTGTGGGGGCAGGTCAGAACCTCCTACTCGGACGCAAGAAATCCTTCGGGCTCGATCCGGCAAAGTGGTGGACAGCACCGACAGCATCCTCGCTATTGCCCGCTAGCTTGGCGGCATCGCAAATGCGTTGCTGGGGTTCCCCATCGCAACCAAGCGAGAAACAACAGTAACTCGAGCGCTCGAAGGGGAAACATACATCCCATATTTCGTAGATAGCAGCCCGAAGCGGCCATGGCCCGACTGACCACGAGGGGTCAAATCTTATCGCTCACAAGATTGCTGTCGACAACAAAGGTGGTCTCAATAGGTCGATGCAATACCCTTTCTGGAAGTAAAGGTGAAGTGTAAGCCTAAGAAAGTAAAAGGGTAGCGATGAGGACACAACACATGTCTTTGGATCCTGTTGAAGTACAGGAAGTTGCGTCGTCGCAGTTGGGGCTTCGGATGATGGGTACCCTCTCGGTGTTCGGATACGCCAGTCAAAGGACTTAACTCGGGTGTTGCGTTGACCGGTTGAGCCGGCAAACGTTGTGATTAACAGCGAGGTTTTTGGCCGCCGACGCATTAAATCGGCTCGCTGAAGACCTTCAGAAGCGGCGGAGACGCTCGCACTCAAGGGTGATAGGTTGTGATAAAACTCGTTTCTAGCCCCATGCTTTCGGGGTGAAAGGTGAACACTTTCCTAGCAAAGTGTTCACCTTTTGCGACGACGGGATCTCGGGCTCCAAACCCGCCATTGGCGCCAGAACTGTAGAGAATCCAGTCCTCAGGGGGGAGGGAGGTGCTGCCGTGGTTCCTGTGGACCCTCAGACCTGGGTTGTCAAAGCGTTTGCATGTGCGTGAAGTGAACAGATCTCTAGCGAACTGTTTACTCCTCGGGCTACTGGCCTAGGCGCCGCGGGAGCGACTTCCGACATGTCCTGCCCGCGGAAGCGGTGGAGGGATAGATCTGTGAATCGGGTCAGATTACTCCTGAGCAGACCCCGTCATCACGCAGGAGTCCACCTCCGCTTAGACCTTCTGCAACGTCGCTGGCCGGACCTATCTTGTCATCCTGATCGGAAGTCCTGTCGATAATCATCACCGGCACTGCTATCATCACCCCTCCGTCTACGCAGGCGGTATTCGCAAGAACCTGATCCGAAGCTCCGCTCTCCCTGCCGCATGCCCACCGACCGCCTATTCGAACTCTCGATGCTGGCGGGCTACCTCGCGCTGCTGCTTTGGATCGGGCTTCGATCGGCCCGGCGCATCCGAACATCGAGCGACTATACGCTCGCGGGCCGGGGTGTCGCCTGGACCGTCGTCCTCGCTACAACCGCGGCGACGATGATCGGCGGCGGCGCGTCGGTTGGTATGACGGCTCGCGTCTTCGAGGTCGGGATCGCGGCGGCTTTCGTGACGTGCGGTTGGCATCTGCAACTGCTGTTCACCGGATTATTTGTCGCGCCCAAGCTGCGCGGCTTGAATCTGGTCACGGTTGGCGACTACTTCCACATGAAGTTTGGTCCGCTAGCACGCGAGTTGGCTGTGGTCAACTGCATCATCTTCCTGGTGGGGGCCCTGACAGCGCAGATGGCGGCGATGGGGACCGTGACGAACACAATCCTCGGTGTTCCCTATTCGACGGCATTGCTGACCGGCGCGGCCGTCACAGTTTTCTACGCGACCGTGGGTGGGATGCGGGCGGTCGTCAATACCGACGTCCTACAGTTCGCCATTCTCGTTGCCGGCCTGGGCACGGCGGCGGCGCTGCTCTTGGGACGCTACGGTGGATTCGAACCAATGCTCGCCGCTGCCAACGAAGGGCAGGCCGTACTGACAAGCAATTGGTCGATGACGAAAGTGGTGAGTCTGTTCTTCGCGTTCCTGCTTGGCGAAACATTCGCGCCTCCCTACACCGTTCGATGCTTTATCGCGAAGGACAGCACCCAAGCTCGATGGGGTGTCGCCGGGGCCGGAATCTTCTTATTGCTCTTTCTGCCGATCGTGACGTTCACGCTCGGTACCGCCGCGCAGATCGATCCCGGCGTGCAAGCAGCAGTCGCTGTGGAGCAAGAGCAAGTCATCGAAAGGGCCGTGGCGATTGGGCAGGAGGTCAGCCAGAACGCGGCTCTCGACCGTGCCTATCAGGTCGCGTTTCCGGCGCTCGTCCGCTCGACCTTTCATCCGGCTTTTGCCGGCATCATGATCGCAGCCATCATTGCCGCCGTGATGTCGTCCGCTGATAGTTGTTTGTCCTGCTTCGCAACGGTCGTCATGGAAGATGCCTACCGCAGGTACGTCAACGAAAAGGCGACTGACCGGCAGCTCTTGCGAGTCGCTCAGACGACAACGCTCGTGGCGGGAGCCGCGGCCGCTGTCTGCGCCTTCTTCTTCAACAACGTCGCCGACATCCTCGTGTTCGTCTACGACTTCTGGGCGCCGACGATGATCGTACCCTTCCTGGTCGGGATCTTCTGGTACGATCGATCGCGGGTTTATGCCGTTGTCATCTCGATGATCGTGGGCATCACCTCAACTGTCGTGTGGCGTTTCGGATTGGGGTCACCGGGCGATATCGGGCCGGCTCTGTTCGGCATCGTGGCGGCGTCGATCGCGTTTCTACTGGCCCTCCCGCTCACACGACATCTGCCGGCTTCCCCGCTGTTCCAACCGAATGACCCGGAGACAACGACGTGATTCCGGCGGCACTGCTCACAGCGCTACACTATCTATCTCTCGGCTCCGGGGTCGTGGTGCTGCTATTGCTCGTGCGTCATTACCTGAAGCCTTCCGGGACGGAGTAAAGCAATGCTTCCAAAGTCGGCGAAAGTAGTTGTGATCGGTGGCGGCGTGCTTGGCACAAGCGCCGCGTTTCATCTTGCCGAGGCCGGCCAGGATGACATCCTTCTCATCGACCGCGGACCGATCGCCAGCGCCACCACACCACAGGCCGCCGGCCAGACTGGTTACTTGAACGTCGATCGCTTCGCACTACAGTTTGGGACGTACTGCATCGAGTTCTTCGAAAACTTCGAGCAGCGCACGGGCCACGCGGTCGACTTTCGTCAGACGGGCAGCCTGCGGGTCGCTCTCACCGAGCCGTTTCAGAAAGACCTGGAAGGACGGCACGCCGCGGCACGCGATCTCGGCCATGACGTTGAGTTTCTCTCGGGATCGCAAGCACGGAAGCTCGTACCGACCTTCGATCCGCCCGAGGATTCCCGCATCCTGCTGATCCCCCGCGACGGATACGTCGAGCCGAAGTCCGTTGCCGTCGCGTATGCAGCCGCTGCCAAGGATCGCGGCGTGGCCATCGAAACCCGAGTCGAAGCAAGCGGCCTTCAGATTGAGAACGGGGGTGTCAGTGGTGTCCGCACGCGGGAAGGTATTATCGAAGCGGAATGGGTCGTCTTAGCGGCGGGAGCTTGGACAAGGCAGTTCGGCCAGCAACTCGGATTAAACCTGCGCGCGGTGCCGGTCCGCCATCAAGCGTTTGTGACAGGGCTTGTGAACAACGTTCTGCCGCGTCAACCGATCGTCCGGATCACCGAGCCGCAGATCTACGTTCGGCACGAGGCCGGCGGCTTGCTGGTGGGCGGCTATGGCTACCGCCCGATGAGTTTCGACATGGATGAGTTCGACACCGGCTTCGAGATCGCCTCACTACCGGCGGACTCGATCTACTACCAGCAACTGCGCACAGCCGCCACAGAATTCTTTCCGTCACTTACTGATGCGATGGTCGTCCAGGAGCGGCGCGGCTTGCCCACCATCTCGCCCGATGGCCGGCTGATCGTTTCCGAGCCCGCCGGTATTGGCGGTCTTATCGTTGCCTCGGCCTGCGGCGTCGGGGGTATCGATCGTTCCCCGGGTGTCGGCCGCATGGTCGCCGATATCGTGAGCGACCGGCCGCCTTGGATCGATCCATCTGTCCTGAGCGCCGACCGTTTCGGGGATGACTACGCGACGGACCAGGGTCTCAGAGCGCGGTGTGAAGAGATTTACGCGCATCATTACCACGAAGTCTATTGAAGGCAGGCCGAAAGTGCGGTGTAACGGAATGCGAATGATACTTCGAATCCTCGTCTGCACATTGGCGGCAGCGTTCGTCGCTGCGTCACAGGAATCCGTCTACTATCCCGGACCAGGGGACAACTGGGAGCACCGCAAAGCCGAACAGGTCGGCATGGACGCAGAGCGTCTCGCGGCAGCCATCGAGTTCGCCAAAGCGAGCGAAACCAAGGCCGGCCGCGACCTGCGACAGAACCACTACCTTTCTTGGGGACTCGAGCCCTACGGCGACGCGGTGGGACCACACAAGAAACGCGGCGACATGACGGGCGTCATTGTCCGTAACGGGTATCTGGTCGCCGAGTGGGGTGAGCGGCAACGCGTCGACATGACGTTCAGCGTGACGAAGAGTTTCCTCTCCACAACAGTCGGCCTCGCTTACGACCGCGGGCTCATTCGCGACGTGGATGATCGTGTCCAGCCCTACATGCCAACCGACCACTTTGATTCCAAACACAACTCGAAGATCACCTGGGACCACCTACTGCGCCAGACCAGCGACTGGGAAGGGACGCTGTGGGGTAAGCCCGACTGGGCCGACCGGCCTCCAAAAGATGTGGAGCCCACAAAGTGGCTGACCCGACCGCGCAACGAACCCGGCACGACCTATAAGTACAACGACGTGCGAGTGAACCTTCTCGCGTTGGCCGCACTCCACGTCTGGCGCGAGCCGCTCCCACAGGTCCTCAAGAAACACGTCATGAACCCAATCGGAGCGTCGAACACATGGCGCTGGCACGGCTACGAGAACTCCTGGGTCACCCTGGACGGCCTAAAAGTTCAATCCGCTAGCGGCGGCGGACATTGGGGCGGCGGGATGTTCCTCACGGCGCGCGACCAGGCCCGGTTCGGCTACTTCACCTTGCGCCGTGGCAAATGGAAGGGCAAGCAGCTTCTTTCGGAAAAGTGGTTCGCGATGGCGCGTACGCCCGGCACGGTGAACGACGGCTACGGGTTTATGAACTTTTTCCTCAATACCGGCCGCAAATCGATACCCAGCGCGCCGGAGACCGCGTACTCCCATCGCGGCCACGGCACCAACTTGATCTACGTGGACGAGGAGAACGACCTCGTCGTGGTCGCCCGCTGGATTGAGGGCAGCGCGATCGACGAATTCATCGGGAAAATACTGGCGTCCATCAAGGAGCGTTGACCCGCCGCTTCGCGAATCGGAAGCTATATTACCGTCTAGCTGCTTGACGGAAGGACCCGAAAATCGAACATGACACGATTCCTACTCGCACTCTGTCTCTTCGCCGTGGCCTCTCCGGCGCAGGATGTCCGAGGGATCATCCCTAGTGATGGCCAGAAACCCACTGGCCCTTACACACCAGGCGTGCTGGCAGGCGACTATCTGTACGTCGCGAGCCAAGGACCGCGGCGAGCGGACGGCACGATTCCGGCAACTATCGCCGAGCAAGTGGATCAATCGGTTGCGAACGTCGAGGCGATCATGCGGGCAGCCGGGCTCACGCGTGACCACATCGCCTATACCCACGTCTATCTCGACGACATGTCGCTCTACGACGATATGAACCGCGCTTACGCCAAGCACTTCGCGACGAACCCGCCCGCGCGCGCCGTCGTCGGAGTCTACAAGCGTGACAACGGAATGCACATCACCATCAACGCCGTCGCGGTTCGTGATCTGTCGATGAAGAAGGCGATCGCCATTCCTGGAGTCAGCATCGACGAGCCCTATTCGCCCGGCATCTTGACGCACGACCGACTCTTCGTCTCCGGCATGCTGGGTCGCGATTTGAAGACGGGCAAGATCCCAGAAGGAATCGACAAACAGGTGGCGCTAGCTCTCGACAACGTCGGCGTGGTACTCAAAGCCGCCGGGCTCGACCACAGCCACATGGTGTTCGTGAATCCCTACGTTGGCCCGAACATCGCCTACGGGGAAATGAACAAGGTCTATGCATCGTACTTCGAGTTCGGCAACACACCGGCGCGCGCAACGATCTTCGTCACTTCCCTGCCCCACAAGGCGCGGATCGAATTCACTGGCGTTGCGGTGCGTGACTTGTCCAAACGCCTCGCTGTGCGCCCGAAGAACATGAAGCCCAGCCCGACCGCCAGCCCCTGTGTCTTCGCCGCAGACACGTTCTACTGCTCGGCGAAGAGTGGCTTCATCCCGGGAATCAATGGCGGCATCTTCGCGGCAACGGTCCAGAATCAGCTCCGGCAAACAATGCGGAACCTCCTCGACAACCTCGAAGAGGCCGGCCTGGACTTCAGCAACGTTGTCGCGACGAATCTCTACTTCGACGATCGAAGCGACTATGATGCTGTGAACGAAGTGTACAAGCTGTACTTTCCTGATCTCCCGCCCGCACGCACTGCCGTCCAACAACTCACGCCCACCGAGCGCCGGCCACGAAGCAACGGCCGTTGGCCGACGCTGGAGCAAATCTCGCTGATCGCAGTAAAACCATAGCTGTCAAAGCGCCGGTCACGCCACTTCCAAATAAAAGTAGTATCGCTCTCGCGAGTATTAGACCGGACAGTTATACCGTTATTTAGGCGATATCTAAACTACCTATTTTTCAGTAATATATCAACGATAATATAATCTAGTACTTCGTCATGCCTGGCGTCATCACCAACTAGCCAGAACGGTTCCACCCGCCCTATTTCAAATCCAGTTCATCGGCATCGGGGGCGTATACTGATCTCGGCAGCGGACGCCGTTCCGCTAACCCAACGAGTGCCGTTGTGCCCTCCACTGCCCGGAAACAACAAAACACCAGAGTCCGTAGACATCCGTGCTGCTTTCCCCCTGGATACCGGCGAGTCTCTGAGCGGTCGGGCCCGCCCTTTGCGGCGGGCCCTTTCTGTTTGTCCTTTGATCAGGGATGTGCGGCTAAAGACCGTTCCCTATCCCGCCGAATAGCTTCTTGGCTCCGCCTGCTTCCCGATTCAGACGGAGGTGAAAGCTTCATGCAGATTCGCATCTCTTCCTGGCTCCAGGTTCTGGCGGGTCTTGTCGTCGCCGCAACCGTGCCGGCAGCCGGTCGCGACCCTGGGATCTGGTCACAGCACTATCGCATCCACGCTCGGTCAACCCGGGGGATACGATCTGGCTGCGGGGCGGACGTTACACCTTCGACGAAACACTCGTCTCCTCGTTGCGAGGTGCCGCCGGCAGTCCGATCATTGTCCGGCAAGTACCCAACGAACGCGCCACAATCGACTGCGCGAGGGTAACGCAGGTCCGAGCCGGCGCGGACTGCCTGCTCCTGCAAAGCCGGCATACCTGGTACTGGGACTTCGAGATAACCAACACGAGTCGGCCAGGGGACCATGTTCGACTCTCACGCGCTGCCCTTCGATGAACAGCGCCCGTGGCGTGAGCGCCAGTCGTGAGTCGACCATGGCCCGAATGCTGTCGATCTCGCAATCATCGACCTGAACCGCACCCGCCTCAAAACCCACGATCGATCGCACGCCCGGCACCTGCTTGGCTAGGCTCTGCTCCGCCCTGTCCAGCCGACCGAACGTGTACCGCGGGAACAGGGGCAACTCGACGAGCTTAGATCGGTCTGACCACTGCCGGCGGAGTGAGTAGAGTGGGAGAAACTCTTCCACCCCCCGCGCATTCAAGTACGTTGAAACTCCCTTCTCACAGCGCGGCTTGACCTGAATCGCGTACCAACGCTTCTCTCCACGTCTGTCATGTCAAGACTTTGCCTCGAAAACAACCCGGGCTTCAACGAACCGGTTACGGGGGGAACCTTGGAGAGGGCCTATTGACCGAGGCGGACAAGCTGCCGCCCCTGGAGTCCCAACTGACACTTCGACGGTTGGACTCACCGCTTGAACTACGCGGCTTGATCGACCAGCGAATATTGCATTCACTGACCCACGGCGTCTCATTTCGGCGCTACGCGGGCAGACGGTGCCCCTACCGTCGCAGGAAGACGCTCGCCAGCCACCCTGCCGGCGAGCCAAACACGTTAAGACTTTAACATGAGATCGAGAGATATGTCAAACATATTCTATCTTTTTGCGAAATACACCGAGATCATTTCTACACTAATAGGCATATCTTAACGGATCAGCATGACTACGCTATGATCGCTTAATGCGTATTGGCAGGCTCTTGAGAGAATAGAGTCACCGCGACCCATCTCTACAAATAACATCCCATTCCACCAATAAAGACTCACAAAACGTGTGAACGTACGTCCCGGCCACGACAACCAGCAGCGATCAGGAGTGGAATCCTCAACGCCACACTACGGCAAGTCGGCCCAGCCGGAGCGGTCCCTAACCTCCTCCGAGACTCTTTGCCACAGCAGCACGAGGCCAGTTGCCCGGTCTCGACACATGCTCGTGAATCGTCTGCCGTTCGTTATTGTCTTCGGAGCTCTCCCGGCGGCGTGACGCCGTCACTGTTTGAGCCGATTCATCCGCCTTGAAGCGCAGGAAGCGCGCCTCGGCTCGCGCCGCCGCTTCCTCGTCGCCGAGCCCCCGGTAGCAGAGCATGCGGGTGTAGTACATCTGCAAGTCTTCGGGGTCGATCCGCGCAACGCGATCGAGCACATCCAGTGCCTCGTCGTAGCGCCTCTGTAGCCGCAAGACCACGGCATATTGGTTCAACGCGACGCGGTCTCGCGGATAGGCCGCCAGTACTCGGTCGAGAGCTTCGACGGCCCCGTCGTAATCGCCGGCGGCGCGCGCGACGGCTGCCCGGAAAAAGTGGATGCGGGCCAGACTGTCGTCAATGCCGCGGGCACGGTCAAGGTACGCCGTTGCGTCCTCGGTGCGCCCTTCGCGAATGAGCGACCTCGCCACATTCAGCCAGCCATCGGCGAACTCCGGGTGCGCCTCCGTCACCTTCTCGAAAGCGTACTCAGCACCCTTCAGGTCGCCCTGCAGGAGTAGTCCGATACCGTAGTCATTCCAGCGCTCGTAGTCATCCTTCAGAACCACCGCCCCCCATTCGGTCGAACCTTGACCCACTGCTAAAGTCTTGCGGTCCTCAGCCATCACGACGACGGGAAGGTTCGGAATCCGGTCACGGATGGCGCCTGACACGTTACTCGGAATGTCCGCCGGATCGAACGTGAACTCGCGATCGTCGTAGTCCTTCGTCACGACCCCATCGCCGCCAGCTTTGGGCTTACCGGCATAAGCAAACTGCGTATAGAAGTGTGCGAACTTGCGATAGTTTAGCTTGGCATGCAGTTGAATCGGCCCCTCGATATCCTCAGGCACCCGCATCCGAAAGTGAGCCACGTCAGCCGCACCGGGAGGAATCTGCCGAACGTAGAGGGCACTCCGCACGTGAAAAGCGTTCCGCTTGTTAATCGGGTTACCCTTCTCATCAAGGAGCCAGGCGCGATAGAAATGGGCACCCTCCTCGACAGGCCCCTCGCCTTCATCTTCGATGTATCCGCTCCAGAAAAAGGGCTTTCCGTTCGCGTCGGCCGCCGACAACTCAAGCCACACATCGAAAGAGTCCACCGTACCGCCCGGGAAGAAATGGCCCACCGAGCGGGTCCGTACGACGACATCGACGCGCACCACGTCGCCCGGCGCTACCTTCGCCTTTGCTCGATCGATCGGGGCCGCAATCTCGCCGACCTGCCGCAAAACCGGAGCCGCGCCCATCGATGCGATTTCCTCACCGACCGCGAACGAAGTCGCCAACGTTGGCTCGGCAGAACCCGTACGGCGCATTTCGAGAGCGCCCAAATCCGAAGCCGGTGTCATTGCGAAGATATCGACCGTCACCGCATTCTGAAGAAACTCCTTCGTGATCCGTAGTTGTTCGTCGTGCCCGTTGACATAAGGCACCGCCGTGTTCGCCGCTGGGAAACGATGCGAGTGCACGTAGCCATCAATGTTGCCGGGATCGTCGGACTTCACAAGCGGCATGTGGCAGTCCGAGCAATCCGCCGACTCCGCTGGATAGTAGAACGATCGTGCCCCTTGGCCCGAGACCCCACTCGCCTGCCACGAATCGTACTCGTTGAATCCACGCATCCAACGGTAGTTATTCACCGGCACGTCGAGATGCACCTTGTGGCACGACGAGCAAAACTCCGAGCGGTCCCGCAGCATGAAAGGCTTCATGAAGGTCCGACGGTGCGCAGTCGGCGCGGTATTGATCACATAGGTGTCCAAGGCCCGGATGATCGGATTCTTGCTCGCCATCAACGGATGCAGCGCCGGGTATTCGATCGTGAATCCGCCGTTGCCCATCGTGTCCGCGACGCTCGATATCGAGTGGCACGAAACACAGCCAAGCCCGGCCTGTGCTTCCGTCGTATCGATCTGATCAATGGCCGGTTTCTCAAAGCGCCCGTTGAAGAACATCGCGTGGTCATGGCACCCGGCACACCACTTCGACTCTTCGACGCCGACCGTCTCTTGCATGTACTCGATCGACTTGCGATAGAACTGGTTGTTGAACGACGAAAAGTGGTGCATCGATTCGTTCCACTGCTCGTAGACGTCCTTGTGACAATCTCCGCACAGTTTGGAATCCAAGAAGAAATCCGACGGAATGTAGCCGCCCGTATTGGTACGCGAGGCTGACGGGAAGAAGGGACTGCCGACGCCACCCCCTTCGTATTCCATGGACTCGGGGGCCTCAAGCGGGTTCACGATACGGTCTTGCGCCGTCGGAAACCAGCGGAGCTGCACCGTTACGTAAAGGGGAAGGAATAAGGCTAAAACACCTGCCCCGCCGAGCCACGGGGCAAATGCCTTCGCGTGCCGAACCGCCCACCAGGTCAGCAGCGCTACGCCCAGAAACCCCGCGGCCCCGTGAGCTTGTACGATCCACATGTTCGGTCGCGTCGCGCCCACCCAGCCGAGAAGCAAGCCGAAAAACGCCGAGGCCATCAGCGCCGCCAGCGCCCATTTCGCCTCGCGGCGAAGCATTTGCATCCATTCCGCGTTCCAGAACCGAGCCGCCGCTCCGATTAGGAACACACCGAGCACCACATGCATCAACACCGTGGCGACGAATAGAATGCTCGCCTCTGGAAACGCCCAGACCCAACCGGCGCTAACGACAACGAACAGGAAGCAAGTCGTCAGGCCGCGGGGCACGGTCATGGATTGATCAATCCGCGCAACAAGCGCAACGCCGGGCGGCGATTGTATTTGTCGAGATAGTCACGGTGGAGCGTGTCATCGGGGTAGCCTTCGTCGGCCCGATACGGATACCCGCTCATCCCATGGAACGGCAGCGGTTCGACGACAGAGCTATACGCGGTATTCGAATCGCCGTCCTTGGCCCAGCCGTCGAAGAACAGCAGATAGTCGCGCGTCCAGCCTTCGGGCAACTCAGGAAGCGCATCCGCCGCGAACCGCAGCGTCACCTCATCACCCGAACCCATGATCACGAAGTGGTCGTCAATCGCGCCGAGCAGTTCCCGCACGTCTCCGTAGTTCGTGTAGTAGCCCGGCGTGGGGTTCCACATCGAAGTCGACTGCACGTCCGCGTAGATGAACTGCTCGGGCTGCTTCCGCTCAGGGTGCAGCTTCACGGCAGAGAACCCACGGAACCCGAGCGAAGCCTCGGCGGCATCCAGGCGCGTCAGCCGAGTTCGCGGCGCACCCGTCCCGATAGCGGCAAAGACTTCATCCCAATACACACACAGGTTCGTCGTGATGCGAACCTCTCGCGAGTCCGAGGGAAAGAGACCAGTAAGATCCACGGCAATCGTCTTCGGCTTCCCTGCCGGGATGCCCATGTCTTCGATCGCCGTGACCCATTCGCCCGTCGCATCGCGGACTTCGAGCCGTGGCGGCATCAACATGTTGCTTGCACTCTGTGCCGCGCCGACGAAGGTACTGCCGTCCGCCCAGTCGACCCAACCGTGCAGGAAGAGAACCGCCTCATCCTGGCTACTCAGGCTTTCGAAATCAAGCGTCAGTGTCTGCGTCTCGGCCCGCCCGGCAAAATCCCGTTCGAAGCCTTCCGAGTAGCGCCGGTCGCGCCGCGATAGTGCGTCCAGCACATCCCGCCCCTTAGCGTTGGTCGCCGACGTAGCGTAGATGCGCTCCTTCACACCAAACAAACGAAACTCGGGAAACGGCGGCGAGACGAACTTCTCGTTCGTGTAGACCTCCGTGTCCGCCGGGTGATCGAGTGCGACCAACTGGATCTGATCCAGATACGAAACCTCGCGTAGTTCCTCGGTCACCCGCACTTCGTAGAAACCATCGCGCGGCATCAGCGACTCGCCGTCAACCCAAACGTACTCATCGTGATCGGTCGGGAAAAACTGCCCGTCGCCCAGGCCCGCCCCCAGCGGCGCAACACCCAGTACATCGCTGATGAATTCGAATTCCTCACCGTTCCAGGTAAAGATCATCGGGCAAGAGCCCGAGAGCCGAGGCTTCTCGATATACCGATGCGCGCCGGCTGGCTGCTCGGACTCGTTCTGAATCAAACCGTTTGGCCATGTAATCCGCACCGTCTCGACGGTCTCGCTCGAACCGATTCCGAAAACGAGTGGCAAGCCGCGATAAACCTGCTTGCCGTAGAGCAAACCGGCCTTCACTTCGATTCGTGTCCCTTCGGCCCGTTTCTGATTCTTCACGCCCTCGACCGCGACGGTCAGACTCCCATTTCGCGTCTCGGTCCGGTTCCGCTGGATCGCCAGCTTCCCGTCACTCGACAGTGTCACAAAATCCGTCAAACCATCGCCATCGAAATCCGCCGCGCCCCCCGCCGTGAACGATCCTGGGAGCGCCTCACTCGACTCGAACTCGAACCCACCCGAGTTGAGCACCAGGCCGTCCCCACCCAGCACATCCGACCAACCACGGTTCGAGCTGTCTCCCACGGCAAGCATGCGCGGTAGTTCCGAGCCGGCTCCCAGATCCCCCTCGTGATTCTCAGCCACCCGAGAACCCGACTCCGTTGTAAGCACGCCATCCAAAAACCCGTCATGATTCAGGTCGAACACATCAAGTCGCGCGGCCCCCGATCCGACGTCGAACGCCTCCACCGCGTGAGGCGCGAACATGCTCAGCTTGCGGTCCTCGAAGACAACCAACTCGTCGGAGTACGCAATGACAATGTCGTTGCCGTTGTCCTCTTCCAATTCCAGCCAAGTCGCAGCCCGCGCCGGACCCTTCTTGAACGGGAACTTGTCGGACACATCGAGGTACGTCCCGTCACCGTTATTGCGAAGCAGCACTTGGTCCTGCCCCACCGCCAGCAGGTCCAGGTCATAGTCGTGGTCAAAGTCCACCCAAGCAGCATCCGCAAACGCGCCTTCGCACAGCTTCGTCCGTTCCGCAAAACCATCCGCTGCTCCGGCTATGAAATCAACGCCCCCGGCATGCACCGCCGCCAGATCAGGAAAGCCGTCGTTATTCGCGTCCCCGACCGCAACCCGCAGCAGTCCCTCAAACCCATCGAGCCCGGGAGATTCCCGCGGTTGCCACCCACCGTCAGTCTGAGCCAGCAGTGTCGCAGCCTCATCCGACCAAACGAGGACTTCAGCGTTCCCGTCGCCATCGGCGTCAAGAACATCGAGCCCCTTTGCGGTGCCGGCTAACTCGACGGCGACCGTTTCAGTCTCGAAACGAACCTCACCAGCGGGCGGCGGTTCCATCAGCGGCTGGATCGGGTCGTACAACTCCGAGTAGAAGCTCCAGTCAACGTCCTCGGCTACGGCTGCATCCGCCTGGGCCGCCTTGAGCTCCTTGAAGATCCCGATCTCCTTGCGAGCCCGTTCGGGATCGGATCGCCGCAGCAGGCTGAACATCTGGAAGTGCGGCGCCGACAAACTCGGATCCAGTTCGACCGACTTCTCAAACTCCGCGATCGCCAGTTCCGTCTCGCCCTTCTGCTTGTAGAGTGTCCCGAGCTGATAGTGGGTCTTCGCATGATCGGGCCGTAGCTCGGCCATGCCCTCGAATTGTTCGGTCGCAAGGTCCGTCTCGCCCTGCTTCTTGAACTCGACGCCAAGGTTGAAATACGTGTGGGGAAGCTGAGGGCCGATCTCCTGCGCCTTCCCAACCGCCGCAATGCCCTCGTCCATCTGACCGGCACGCAGCAGCGCTAAACCGTAATTCAGGTGATCGCGCGCCGAGTCGGGATTCAGATCGACGGCCTTACGTAGCGTATCCGGCGCGAGATTCTGCGTCGCGGGATTCTCGTAGAACGCTTTCCCGAGATTGCGAATCTGCTGCAGCTCGATCCGCTTTGGATCAGGCGCTACATGCGCAGGGTCGCTCTCTTTGGAACAGCTCGCAGAGAGCGCCGCCAGGACGGCCAGAATCACCGGGAGGATTCGCATCGAGTCACTTGTCATCCTACCGAACTAGAAGTCACCGGCAGCAGCCCCCCGGGGCGTGTCCTGGAAGCGCACGGGGGAGGGGCGCTCGCTACGCCACAGATCCTTCATGGCGGTTTGCCGGCGCAGAATCTGTTTGCGAGGCTGTTTGACCTAGCGAATTCCGAACAGGCGCCACAGCCAGACCAACGGCAGGCGGGCCTTGCGCCGATGATGGTCGAGTAGCGTTGGGTAGGGCGAGTTGCAGAAGACACCACGCAATCCGTAAGGCCGGCGTAGCCATTCCCCCGGCACGCGGTATCGCTCCTGCTTCATGTGATTCCCTAGCTGCGACGGCGGCCGGAACGTTTCAACGCCGTGGCGAACGGCCAGCAGAGACAGAACCGACTGGTCGTGCCGGTGGTCGATGAATCCCGGCAGATTGGGCAATCCGCAAACGTTGGGTTGGCCCGTCACCACCTCCGCTCGCGAACAGTACTGCTGCCATTGGCGGACCAACTCCGGCGTGATGCCTCGATTACGCAGCACCAGAAAGCTGGCGTCTAGCATGTGCGCCTCGTGGTAGAGCGGCTCATCCGCGTTCATCAGGACAAAGCAGTCGCGCTTCGTCCACGCACCGCAGGTATCGCCGACTCCGCTGCCGGTGAGGTCTACATCGCCGGCAAACAACAGAAGGTCGCGGTCGTCGAGAGCCAGCTCCACCAAAGGTGAAAGGTCCGCCACGACCTCGACGCCGGCGTCGCAGTAGATCAGGATGTCGTCCTCAGCGAGTTGGTTCAGCTCCTGCTGAATAATGAACGGCTTCCAGATCCAATAGCCATTGCCGCGCGGTAGGTCCAGGATGGGACGTCTCTGGCGATAGAAGTCCGTCTTCGCAAGCATCGGGTGATCCCACGGATGCACCTCCAGGCCGAAACGGCGGGCCGAGGCGATTAGTCGCTGCTGGCTGCGACGGAACCGCCGGCTGGCGTAGGTGACGAGAACGCGTTTCATCGAGGCAGATCCACAGCGCGACCCCGCGTCCACCTTTCGATGTCGCTCCGCAGCATCAGCTTGCAGGTTCCCAATCGATGGCCGATGTGACGAGGTAGGAACCGGCCCGGATCGAAGTTTCGGACTCGCGAGCGCGGGCCGTCAAATAGCAGCGACGCGACGTAGCCGAAAGTTGATCGCCAGTCACCCACCAGCCAATCAGAAGCTCCCAGCAGGTAGAGATCAACCAGCGCCTCGCGGGCGGTTCTGAGCCGTCTCTCCGGAGACGTGGATAAGTGAATCGCCTGTCCCGGCGCGGGAAACCACTTCTCGGTTGCCAGCAACCGATCCGCTCCGTATGGTCGACGCGCCTGATGTAGGATCTCGATGCTGTCGGTGGCCAGAAAGACTTTGCACGCAGAGTGGCGGGCTACGACCTTATCGGTGTGACGGAGGATCTTTTGAACACTAATCCTCAAGTCGGAGTTGCGAATGTGAACCCCAACAATGTCGCCAACGAACTCACGGCGGCGGAATCCATTCACTTGCGCGGAAATGTCCGGATGCAACACGACCTCGGTCCGCAACAGGTCGCGCAGGATTTGCTCGTCACTCAGGGCGGCGAGATGGCGGAACTCCCCCTGGAAGTGACGCCGCATTTCGTGGACCCTCTCGAAACGCGACCAATAGACAACGACTTGTTCCGGGTAGTCCAGCCGAGCCGGATCCGCGGAGAGCCTTTTCGACTGCGTGTCTATATTGAGGCCGCCGATCCGGTCGGTCTGCTGACCGACGGTAGCCTCCGGGCAACCACTCCAGGCCTCGGGAGCAATCGAGCACCCACGAAGCTCTCCGGGCGTCACGGCCCAGCATGAGCTCCACGGGGCAGACACATGCCATCGACCGCTTCCACCGAGTCAACGCTCACTTCGTCGTCTGACTCGCCGGTCCGAGTCGCCCAGAGCTGGTTTGACATCACAGTTGTTATCAACAGCAATCGTACGGCTGTCCAATCTAGCTGCCGGCCGGAGGCGACCACCACCCCGTTGGTCACAGAGCTCTGCCAAAAGCGACCGCATGAATTTCAGTTGAGTTTCTACCTCGCAATGGTATAGATTTTCTACTAGACAACGATGGCACGCAAATCCGCTGATCCCAATCACACCGACTTGCAGGGCATGCTCGACCTGCTGATCCTCCGCACCCTCTTGTTCGGCCCCGTGCACGGCCAAGGAATCGCCACCTCGATTGAGAGCACCTCGGAGGATGTCTTGCAGATCGATCACGGCTCCCTCTACCTGGCTCTGCAACGCCTCCAAGCGCGTGGCTGGATCAGGGCGAAGTGGGGCATCTCGGAAAACAACCGCCGCGCGAAGTACTGCCGACTGACGGCTGTCGGCAAGAAGCGGCTTGTGGTCAAGACATCGAAATGGGAGCGGCTCGCGGGGGCAGTGACACGAATCCTGCGACCCGCAAAGGAAGAGATCTAAGGCGACAGAGCACGTCGGCCAAGGATGACCGCGATGACCTGGCTACAAGAACTCGGATACCGATTTCAGCACGTATTCAAACGGCGCTCGGCCGAGCAGGAACTTGCCGAAGAGATCGAGTCTCACATCGAGTTCCAGACGCAGCAGAACATTGATCAGGGCTTGACTCCTGAGCAAGCCCGTCGCGCCGCTCACCTGAAGTTCGGCAACGGCACGTTGGCCAGGGAAGACGGCCGTGCGGCCTGGAGTTTCGGATGGTTAGAGACCCTCTGGCAGGACATCTGCTACGGCGTTCGAATCCTCTCCCAAAGCCCTGGTTTCACCGCTATCGTTCTCGTATCGCTCGCGTTGGGCATTGGCGCGAACACCGCAATCTTTAGCGTCGTCAACGTGGCTCTGCTGCGTCAGTCGCCTTTCGTGGAACCCGAACGGCTGGTCGTCCTACAGCTGCGCAACCTTAAAAGCGAAAGGGCATCCAATCCTCTGTTTTCTCATTCTTGCGCCTGGCGGCAAAGACGACATTATCTTCGAAAGCCTCGCGCTGTTCCAAACGTATCCTGAGACGGCGACAAGGTGGGTCGAAGGCAAAGGTGAGCATGTCGCGATTCAGTGGGTGAGTCCTGAGATATTCGAAACTCTAGGTGTATCTCCGTTTCTCGGCAGAGGGTTCTCGCGAGAGGACCTGCTGGGGCCGAACGTCATCAGCAGCGGGAGGCAGAGTTCCACGGTCGTGATCAGTTACGGCTTCTGGCAAAGCCGCTTGGGAGGTCGCAAGGACATCATCGGCCAAACGCTTGACATCTCGAAGGGGGGCACAGGTTTAACGATCGTTGGCGTGATGCCGCCGGGCTTCTATATTGTCCCCTGGACGAATGATGTCGACATCTGGACAGCCAGGGAGTTGCGTTGGGGGAGCGGCAATTGGGCGGCAACCATCGCACGTTTGCATCGGGGTGGCAGCATCGAACAGGCCGAGGAGCGGTGCCAGGCGATATTACTCGCGCTTGACCCAAGCACAACAGAGTCTCCTGGGAGTGTTGAGGCTTGGGGTGTTGATGCCGAGTCCTTCCAGGAGTATAAGTCCGCTCGTTACTCCGAGAATTTGTATTTTCTACAAGCTGCCGTCGGTTTGATCCTGCTTGTGGCGTGCGCCAATGTCACAGGTCTGCTCGTGGAGCGCGGGGTGAGCCGCCGCAGAGAGATCGCAATACGCAAGGCGCTCGGAGCGGGACCGATACGTGTTTGCCGCCAACTCCTCACGGAGAGCCTGCTGCTCGCTGTCGGTGGCGGGGCGTTGGGAATCCTCTTGGCATTCGGCGGGATACGACTGTTCGTCGCCATCGCTGGTGACTTCTACCCATCGACAGAAGAATTCCGGATCGACACCGTGGTGCTGACCGTGACCATGGGTGTTGCGCTGGCGACCGGCATCGTGTTTGGCTTGTTCCCGGTCTGGCAGGGAGTTGGGATGGATGCCAACGCCGCGCTGAAAGATGGGATGCGAACCACTGGAGGACCGCTGGGGCGGCGGCTCCGCGGGATTCTGGTAGCCTCCCAGGTTGCCTTGTCGGTCGTGCTCTTGATGGGTGCGGGGCTGATGATCAACAGCCTTGCCCGGATGCTGAACGAAGACCTTGGCTTTGACCCCGAGCAGTTGCTGACGATGCAGGTGCAAGTGTCCAGCCCAAAATACATTGGGCATGGGCCGCCAAATTTCCTAAAGCCGGGGACCGAACAGTTTTGGTCGCAGGCACTGGCCCAAGTAGGCGGGTTGCCCAGAGTACAATCAGTCGGCATGGCCAGCGCCTTGCCACCGGGCTTCGGCTGGCGGACCCGAATATCCATTCCCGGCCGGCCACCGGCGGACCCATCCGAGCAACCGTGGACCACGTTCCAAGAGGTGGATGCCGGCTACTTCTCAACCATGCGAATTCCACTGTTGCGTGGATCGCCGCTGTCGGGCCGAGAGGGCGCTCTCTCGACCGCCGTCGCGGTAGTGAACGACGTCTTTGCGGAGACCTTTTCCCCGGTGAAGACGCAGTGGGGAAACACGTCCGGATTGTCATCATCAACAACCGTCCCCGCGAGCTTATCGGAGTGGTTCAAAGCGTTAAGAGGGACCTTCGTGGTCCCGCACGCCCGATGCTTTTTATGCCCTACCAACAGCATTTCAGAGAGTTTCCGTGGGGCAGCTTCGCCAACGTTCATCTTGAAAAAGGGTTTGTAATCCGCACCAGCGGTGACCCGGAAGACCTCGCGGCGGCCGCTCGGCAAGCGGTGAGCAGCGTGGACCCGGGAGCGGTGGTCAGCAATATTCGCACGATGCGCTCCCGGGTCGGCGGCTCAAGGCAAATCGTTCCGGTGCGGTTTTTTATGCGCCTGCTGAGCGTATTCTCGGTGTTAGCAATTTTCCTGGCGGTGATTGGGCTTTACGGCCTGGTATCTTACTCTGTCACCAGGCGCACGCACGAGTTCGAGATTCGCATGGCTCTGGGCGCGGGCTACCGAGACGTTGTCAAACTGGCCGGCAAGGAGGCGCTTGTCATCGTTGCCGATGGAGCTATAGTAGGTCTCGTGGCGGCGATCGGATTGGTCCGTTTCATCGAGCACCAACTTTACGGACTCACTGCCACTGACCCCCTCACTGTCGCGCTTGTGTTGGCAGTGCTTCTGGCTGCGGCCGCGGTGGCAAGTTACGTCCCAGCCCGCCGAGCGGCCAAGATGGATCCGATGGTGGCCCTGCGGCACGAGTGAGCTTCCCCTTGGGAACAAAGTGGCCCGCCAGCAGCAACTCCACTTTCGTGGTCAGTGAGTCTATCGAGTCCGCCGAATCCAGGGCGGAGGTCAATCCATATTGTCGAAAGCTAGTCGCGATCACGAACAGGACTAAGCCCTGTGAAACTAACTGTATAGCCCTCGTTCCCGAATTACTGTTGGTATATCGGGTTCGTAAAACGGGCTGTCCCCCCGGTCCCGATGTGGGTGGAAGCTCCGTCGAGCGACAAGGAGCACGCGCTGTTTCAGAGGTCAGAAAGGCCCATTCCAGCCGAGCAGCGGCGCTCAGTCCAACTCAAGCTGCGTCAATTCGACGCCCGCTTCTTCCAGCAGCCCCAGCGCCACATTACCCAGCGGATACTCCTGATTGAAAATCACCGCTTCAATCCCGGCATTAATGATCATCTTGGTGCAAATCAAACACGGTGAGAACGTCGTATAGAGCGTCGACCCCTTGACACCGATCCCGTGGTAGGCCGCCTGTACGATCGAGTTCTCCTCGGCGTGCGAACATAGGCAGTCACCCAGGTTCGTCCCACTGTCCGCGAACGAATTGCAGCGCGGACAGCCGCCCTCGTTGCAGTTCTTTACACCACGCGGCGTCCCGTTGTAGCCGGTGGAGATGATCCTCTTGTCCTTGACGATCACCGCCGCCACTTTGCGCTTCATGCAATTGCTGCGGAGCGCGGCGATACGGGCGATCTCCATGAAATACTCGTCCCAACCCGGCCGTTTGGCCTCCATCAGCCAGCGCGTAACAACGGCGTCCACACTCTGCTTGAGCAACTCGATCGACGAGCCATTCATCACCGTCTCGTCAGCAAGCTCGTAACAGGCGCGCAGTTGCTGGCGCGTCGGGTCGTCGCTCTCCATCTCGCGCTGTTCCTGCTCGATGAACTCTTCTCGCGACACCGGCTTGCGGTCGCCGCCCCGGCTCACCACACGGCCGTAACGAACCTCCGCCGGGGCGTCTAGATGCAACAGGTGGAAATTACCCGTCGCGCGCAGCGTTTCCACCTCATACGGATTCCGGATCGAGTCGATGACGTAGTTTTGGTCCGACCGCAGCCTTGCCTTGACACGCTCCGCCAAGACGGCCGAACCGAATTCACTGCGCAGCCGATTCCCCGTCGCGATCAGGTTCTCGCGCGTCGGCGGCAGGCTCTGCCGCTCCAACTCCACTCGAATCTCATCGGAAAGCGAGTAGAAGCGGAATCCCTTTGCTTTGAGATGCTCCGCGGTCGCTGTCTTCCCCGCCCCGTTCGTGCCTGTAAGGCCAACAATCATGCGTGTCTGGTCCCTTCGACGTTTACGATATCAATTCACCGCCGCGTTCCGCCCCGAAAGTCGCACGAAAAAGGCAAGGGGACCACCTCGGAGAAACGATTCTTGCAGAAGTGTCGTTGTGTAGCCATCCGCGAAGGACGCATGCTACTCTGTAGGCTTCTACTCCGGTCCTCGAAGACTGAGGGTGCGGGTACCATTCAGGGTCTCCTTCACCTCCTCCTCTACTCCCGTCTGATTTGGAAAAAATGAACGATCTTGTATCAGTGACTCCCTACGTCGGTCTGCTCGGCCTATTGTGTTCCCTCGTACTGTTCATCATCGTGGGGAAAAAATCCCCCGGTAATCAACAGATGCGGGAGATCTCCGAGCTGATCCATCACGGCGCGATGGCGTTTCTCTATCGCGAATACCGTATCCTCGCCATCTTCGTCGTCGTCGTCGCCGGGCTGCTCGCCTGGAAACTCGGCACCGAAACCGCCACCTGCTTCGTTTCCGGGGCCCTCTTCTCGGTCATCGCGGGCTTTGTGGGCATGAAAGCCGCGACGAAAGCTAATTCGCGTACCTGTGAAGCCGCTCGCGCGGACGGCACGGGCGCGGCGCTCCTCGTCGCTTTTGGCGGCGGCTCCGTCATGGGCTTGGCCGTTGCGGGTCTCGGACTGCTCGGCGTCGGTATCTTCGCGCATCTCTTCGGCGGCCCCGAACAAGCCATCTACATCAACGGCTTCGCGATGGGCGCCAGCTCGATCGCCTTGTTCGCCCGTGTGGGCGGCGGCATCTATACCAAGGCCGCCGACGTCGGTAGTGATCTCGTCGGCAAAGTGGAAGCCGGTATTCCCGAGGACGACCCTCGCAACCCCGGCGTTATCGCTGACAACGTCGGTGACAACGTCGGCGACGTGGCCGGCATGGGCGCGGACATCTTCGAATCCTACGTCGGCTCGATGATCGCCACGCTCGCCATCGCCGCGACTCTCTCGACCGAGGGCCTGCAGATGCTCACCGCAGGCAACGCGGCCGAACAGGTCAGGGCCGCCTTGATGTCCCTGCCGTTGGTACTGTCAGCGGTCGGATTGATCGCGTCGATACTCGGCATCCTGTCGATTCAAGTTCTCAAGGGCATGGGCCCGGCGGCCGCGCTGCGGTATTCCGCCTGGCTCGCGGCCGCGCTGTTTCTAGCCGGTGGCTACGTTGCGATCGGCGCTGTCGGCGTCAGCCAAGCCGTGTTCTGGGCTGTCCTGGCCGGCACCGTGGCGGGCGTTGCGATCGGCTACATCACCGAGTACTACACATCCATGAGCCCGATCCGGGATATCGTCGAAGCCTCCAAGACCGGCGCCGCCCCGAACATCATTCAGGGTCTGGCTGTCGGCTTCCGAAGCTGTGCCGGCCCTGTCTTCATGATTTGTCTGGCCATCTACCTCGCGCATGACGTAGCGGGCCTCTACGGAATCGGTATCGCCGCCGTCGGCATGCTGGCCACGGTCGGTATCACGATGAGCGTCGACGCTTACGGTCCTATTGCGGACAACGCCGGCGGCATCTCGGAAATGGCCGGTCTCGGCCCCGACGTACGTGCCATCACCGACGAACTGGATTCGCTCGGCAACACGACGGCCGCGATGGGGAAAGGTTTCGCGATCGGCTCTGCCGCTCTCGCGGCCCTCGCGCTGTTCTCGGCCTACACGCAGGCTGTTGACGCAACCCGCCTCAGTCAGGGGCTCGGCCCCATCATTATTAAGATCAACGACGCTCGCGTCGTCATCGGACTGTTGATCGGTGGTACGCTGCCCTTCATCATCGCCGCGCAAACGATGACGAGTGTCGGCCGCGCCGCAAGCTTGATGGTGGAAGAGATCCGTCGGCAATTCCGCGAAATCAAGGGATTGCTCGCGGGTGAGCCGGGCGTGAAGCCCGACGCCGCTCGTTGCGTCGACATCGCCACCACCGCCGCGCTTAAAGAAATGGTCGCCCCGGGTGTGATCGCCGTGAGTGCTCCGGTCGTCGTCGGCTACCTGCTGGGCCCTGAAGCTCTCGGTGGTACTCTTGCCGGTGCAACGGTTACCGGCGTCCTCCTGGCGCTCTTCATGGCCAACGCCGGTGGAGCGTGGGACAACGCCAAGAAGGCCGTCGAAAAGGGCGAAGTCGAAGGCGAAGCCAAGGGCGGCGAAGCCCACAAGGCGACCGTCGTCGGTGACACCGTCGGCGACCCCTTCAAAGACACTTCCGGCCCGTCGATGAACATTCTCATCAAGCTGATGTCCATTGTGGCCCTCGTCATCGCGCCGCTTATCGCCGTCTGACGCGGCACCCGCCCCAAAACAGGGATCGAACTTCAGAAGAACTAGTGGTACCGTAGTAGGCAAGCGGGTTATGTCTTAAGGTCATAGCGGATCGACCTTGCTAAGATCCGCTTGAAGCCGATAGAGGATCTTGGCCTGTAGTCCCCACCAGCCGGGCCCGTGCATCAGCGCATTGAGGAGCAACGCTAGCGACGACGCTTCAACGAACGGCTATGAGTTTGTCCGTGGCGTTAAGTCAAATCTATAGTGCCAGTTAGGTGATTCCCCGATTACCCTGGAGTACCTCCACATAGCACGATGGGCCCAGGATCAAAAATGAAGGCTCGAAAACTCGCTCGTTCCCAATCGCTCCCCGCCGGCTTTGTGCTGCGCGCCAAGATTGTTCTGCTATTGGCCCAGGGGTTGTCCTATCAAGCCGTCGTCGCCAAGCTCGACACCTCCGCGCCCACCGTCGGGAAGTGGAGAAACGCTTCCTCGAGCACGGACTCGACGGGCTCGAAACTCATCGGCCCGGACAGCCGCCCCGCAAGCTGACCGCTCGTCTTCGCGCCAAAATTCTCAACGCCACCCGCCGCAAGCCCCTCGACGG
>Ga0315339_1001248_pt1 | contig 23834 bp, 20 predicted proteins | sample ASW17metaG_FD_204514 | JGI IMG/M metagenome (GOLD analysis project Ga0315339, IMG submission 204514) | Ammonia-oxidizing marine archaeal communities from Pacific Ocean, United States - ASW #17 | ecosystem: Environmental > Aquatic > Marine > Oceanic | place: USA: California | collected 2016-12-05
CCGCCGCCGCTGACGTACTCCTGCAGAATCGCCTCGGCCCCGGCCCCGGCCCCGAGCGCACCGACGTCGTTGAGGATTATCAAATCGCGGCCATCGAGGCCGGCGGACTGCAACTCGGTCAGGCTGGCGCGCTCGAGGCGGAACGGCGGCCGCGAGCCGACACGCAAGGCGCGCTCGACGTAAAGCGCGTCGGAGTCGCTTGCCGCGGCGCTCTGGACCAGCAGCACCGACAACGCCTGGGTTGGCGATGAGACGAAGTGGAACTCGTCGTCACCCGGCAGGCTGTCGTGCTCCAGGCTCACCGTTCCGCGCACCGCAGCGGAGCCGCCCGCGAACCCCTCGAACGTTACCCTGGCCGCCCCATTGGCCGGTAGATCGATCGATCGCGCCTGCTGCACGATCCCGTCGACTCGAAGCTCCACGGTAACTTCCCTCGCCGCCTCGCCGCCCTGCCGCGTGATCCTCGCGGTCACCACCACGGTATCGTCGGACGCGTCGGTGGTCTCCCGCTGCCGTCGCAACCCAACCGTGGCGATGCCGATATTGCGCGGCGGCGACTCGCTCAGATTCACCGGACGCATCAACGTCCCCTCCGGCAAATCGACGTCGTCGCCCTCGCTCCAACCGATTCGCTGAAAATCACTGATGAGCACCACTTCCCGGCTCGGAAGCGAGCTCGCGATCAGCAGACGCGAAGCAGCCCGCAAGCCTGCGACGATTCGCGTCGTCGACACACCCGGCTCAGCGCCTTGCAACGCCCGCGCGAGTACTGTGCGATCGGCGGTCGACTCGACAACCACCTCGGCGGTTTCGTCGAATAGCACCAACGAGGCATGGTCGCCGGCCACGAGACTTGCAGCCTCGGCCGAAGCGGCTTCGAGGGCGCGCTCCCAGCGATCCTCGTAGCCCATGCTCCAGCTGCGATCCAGCAGGATGACGATCTCACGATCACCTCGGGACACCGCCCCGGCAAGATCGACGCCCCCCAAGAAGGGCCGCGCGAACGCCAGCACCAACAGCACCATTGCGACACAGCGCGCCGCAAAGAGCAGCCGATGACGCAGCTGCTGCCGCTGCACCGAGCGATAGGGTACGCGCTCGAGAAACATCAGCGACGGGAACTCAATGGTGTCCGTCTTGGTCCGATTGCGCAGGTGAACCCATATCGGTATGGCGATCGCCGCCAGGCCGGCAAGAAAAGCAGGAACAAGGAAGGACAGACCCATCAGCGATTCCGCATGAGCTGATGGCGCATCGACAGATAACTGAAGAGCGCATGGTCGAGCGGTTGGCTGGTATCGAAGAGTGCGTAGTCGATACGGCGCTGCCCGAGGCTACTTCGCAGCGCCCCGATATGCTCCGCCACGAGCTCCCGGTAGCGCTCGCGCAGGCGTTCCGGGATGACTGGCAAGCTCTCCCCGGATTCCATATCGACGTAGTTGGCTGACTCCTCGAACGGGAAGTCGATCTCGGCGCGGTCGAGCACGTGGAACACGAGCAGATCATTGCCCTTGTGACCAAGGCGCTGGACGCTCTCGAGCACCGTCGTCGGATCCTCGTAGAGGTCCGAGATCAGCACCATGATGCCGCGCCGGCGCGCCGCCTCGGCGAGCTTCCACAGCGGCTTCTCGAGCGCGCTCGTGCCGCTGGGCTGCAGCCGGTCGATGGTGTGCATGATCAGATCCAGATGCTTGGCGGCCGGCGGCACATAGTCCACGACATCGTCGTTAAAGCTCAGGAAGCCGATGCGATCCCGCTGCTTGCTGGCAAAATACAGCAGGCATGCGGCCAGATAGCGTGCGTAGTCGAACTTGCTGAGTCCCGACTGCGCAAAGCCCATGGAACGCGATACGTCGAGCATGACGGTGAAGTTGGCATTGGAATCCGCCTCGAACTGCTTGATGTAGAAGCGATCCGTACGGCCGTAGACTCGCCAGTCGATCATACGGATGTCATCGCCTGGCACATATGGCCGATGTTCGGCGAAATCGACCGACAGGCCGCGGTAGGGCGAGCGGTGCAGCCCGCCGATGAAGCCCTCGACCACCGTACGCGCCAGCAGGGCGAGGTTGTCTATATGACCCAGAACCAACGGGTCGATAAAACGCGAGCCTGGACTGGCGTGACTACGCGTATCGTTCGCCACGGCGCCCTCTGCACGAGTACTGAAACACCCTTCTCCCCATCTCGTTCCGGCAGCTACATCCTCGAGCCGGTTACCGCGACAGCCTCGAGTAGCTGCTCGACAATGTCACCTGATCCGACGCGCTCCGACTCGGCATGGAAGTTCGTCAGAATGCGGTGGCGCAGAACCGGCTTGGCAAGCGCGCGAATGTCGTCGAAATCCACCGTGTAGCGTCCCGCCATCAGCGCACGCGCCTTGCCACCCAGGATCAGATACTGAGCGGCCCTTACGCTGGCTCCGTACTCCACCCATTTGCGGACGAACTCCGGTCCGTCCTCGGAGGGCCGGCTGGCGCGAACCAAGTCGACGGCGTATCCCATGACGGCTTCAGCAACCGGTACGCGGCGCACGAGCCGCTGGAAGGCAACGATCTCCGCGCCGCTGACCACGGGGGTGAGCTCGACGTCCTGCTCGGAGGTTGTCGACAACACCACCTGCAACTCCTCATCGAGCGGCAGGTGCTCGATGATGATGTCGAACATGAAACGGTCGAGTTGGGCCTCGGGCAGCGGATAAGTGCCCTCCAGCTCGATCGGGTTCTGGGTGGCGAAGACGAAGAAGGGCTCCTCGAGCTCATAGGTCGCCCCTTGAACGGTGACGCGATGCTCCTGCATCGCCTCCAGTAGCGCCGACTGGGTCTTGGGAGGCGTGCGGTTGATCTCGTCGGCAAGGACAATGTTGGCGAAGATCGGTCCCGGAGCGAACACCAGCTTGCGGCGTCCGGTATCCGGATCCTCCTGCACGAGGTCCGTACCGGTGATGTCGGACGGCATCAGATCCGGCGTGAACTGAATGCGCGAGAACTTCAGGTCGAGCACCTGGGCGATCGTCTGTACCAGCAACGTCTTTGCCAGCCCGGGGACTCCGGTGATGATGCTGTTGCCGCCCACCAGCAGCGACATCAGCACCTGCTCCACCACTTCGTCTTGCCCGATGATCACCTTGCGGAGCTCGGCGAGCACCTGCAGGCGCGCCTCCCGCAGGCGGTCGGCCAGGGCGATGTCGTCCGTCGCAACGAGCTGATCGGTCGACTCGGCGCTTTCCGGGGTCACGGCAGCGTCTCCCGAGGCCGACTCGACGTGAACCTCCTCGTCGACGACAGGTGCGGCGGATTCTGCTTCTTCAGGTTCGCTCATGAACTTTCCTGTTCTTCAGTGAAGCATTGAGTACATGACGTAGTTGACACCCAACTTGAAGGCGTCGTTGGTCAGATCGATCTCGAGGTAGGGGCTGCCCGCAAACTCCCAGTACTCGCCGATGTCGTTGTCGTAGTTGACGATCATCATGAGCCGCTTGTCGGGGTCGTTGTCCTCGAACAGACCGAAGTACTTCGGCATCCCACCGCCCTGATAGCCGTAGTACTGGCCGCCGCCGAAGAACAGATCGTCGATGTCGAAGAAGGCGTGAAAAACCGGGTGGCTCGCATCCAGCTCGATGAAGCGTCCCCCGGGAAGCACCTTCCGCATCTCATCCTCGAAGTTGTACCAGTGGTAGCCAACGAAATCGTCGACCACCACGAAGCCGCCCTTGAGTAGATAGCTGCGCAGGTTTTGGGCCTCTGCGTCGGTAAGCGTCAGAAAGCCCACTTCGCACATATAGGCCCATGGATAGCGAAACAGCTCGGCCTCATCAAGGCCAACGATGTTGCCGTTGTCCTGATTCGCGGCCATGCCAGTGACCAAGCCGAGGATTTCCGCCAAGCGCCGGTCGGCACGCGGATAATCATGGTTCCACTTCAGGTCCAAACCCCATTCATATCGTCCCGGACGCCATTGCGACGGGTTGAACTTGACGCGCGCAAAGCTGAATCGGCCGTCGTACTCGGCGTTCTCATAATCGACCTCTGGCGCCGGCCCGGTGTTTCCCCTGAAGCCCCATTGGCCGATCGAAGTGGCGATAGCGCCGGATGCCAGCAGACATACGCAGCCCGTCGCCACCACCATTTGCGCCACCCTCGGGGCTCGTCGGCGACTCATGTTCCCTCCCGAGCGCGTATCGCCAACAGCAACTCCTGAGCTTCCTGGTAACCGGGCGCGATCTCCAGCGCCGCGATCACCGCGCGGCGCGCCGCGCGCCCATCCCCGTGCCGATCGTGGGCGTATGCCAGACGATAGAGCGCTGCCGCCCGATCGACCGGCCCGAGCGCAACAACCGCCGCACGCTCGCGTACAGCATGGCGCCATTGTTCCAGGCCCTCGCGTATCTGGGCCAACCGTTCGTGGCGTGAGATGTCCCACGGGTCGATGAACATCGATCGCTGGAGGAAATCGGCCGCCTCGGATGCCCGTCCGAGCTGCTCGAGCAGCTCAGCCCCTTTCAGATACGCGGGCAGCAGGGATTCGTTGAGCGACAGCAGCGTTCGAAGCTCCGCCGCAGCAGCAGCGAGATCGCCCTGCGCCTCATGGATCTTCGCAAGATGAACGTAGGCACTATCCGGACCGCCGTAACCGGGGAAGAGTTGCTTGGCGCGTTCGAGATACTCAACCGCCTCATCGCTCCCCTGCCGCGCCAGCGCCGCACCCGCGGAGAGTTGCGCAACGAAGTCGGCGCTGTCGGCGTCGGCGAGGGCTCTGAAATCTGCCGGCGTCGCAGCCTGCCGTCGCTGCGTGGGTGACCGCTCAGCAGCAGCCTGGAGGCCGCGAAGCGGCCCCGCATAGCGGGCGCGCAGATACTCGTCGAAGCGCGCGTCCAGCGCTTCCGGCTCGATTCCGAGTGCAGCGCGAATTGCCTCATCGCCCCTTTGCCCGATGCGATAGGCGTCGAGCAGCGCCAGGATGGCATCGAACCCGTGGTCTTCCTCGATCAGCTCGCATACCAGCGACGCCTGCAGATAGGAGTGCGACAGGTGCTCAGGGTAGCTAGGGCGCGCGAATCCCTCGTTGATCTGGCTCACCGGCAGCAGCTGCCCGCGCAGAAAGGCCAGCAGGAAGCTGGGAGTTGCGTCGTCACCCCAGGCCACACGGGCGCGCCGCTCCTCGTAGACAGACAGTCCCTCGGTCAACCACCGGGGCACCCGGAAATCGGTTACCCCCAAGGTGACCACGTGGGCGATCTCGTGCCAGAGCGTTGAGCCCCAATTGAACAGACCCATGCCGGGAGTCAGGGGGGCATCCACCGCAACCACCGAACCGAACGCCACACCGAGGGCGCCCAGCCCCGCCAAGCCCAGCGTACGAACGGAGAAGTCCGCGTGTCGGTCATAGACTTCGATCCGCACCGGCGCCTCGGACCGGAATCCGTACTTGGCACCAAGCACCTCGTACGCCTCCTCCGCCAGCGGACCCATGTACAACGCCATGAGGTCGGCGCGCTCGCGACCGATCATCAGCCGAAAGCTATCGGTCTCCACGGTCCGGTAGTCAGGGAACGTGTCGAGAAGATCGAGCGTGTTCTTCGTCCACACATTGAACGGATCGCCCTGAAACGCCTGCTCGAGGCTGGTACGCGCCTCGTCGATACGACCGATGCGCATCAGGTTGATGCCCAGCGTTCCGTGCGCTGCCCACAACCCCGGATCGATCTCCGTCGCTCGCCGAGCCAGATCGACTGCCTGCGCATACAACCGATTCTGAACAGCAAGCTCGGCGACAACCGCGAACAGCTGGCCATAGTTGGGATCCCGCGATAGGGCACTGGCGGCAGTGTCGTCGAACTCGCCATCCTCGCCACGCAGAAAATGCAGCGCCGCCTTCAGCGAGAGCACGTCCAGGGAACCCGGATTGTTCTCCAGCGCCAGTCGCACTTCCGTGGCGGCAGCAGCGTGCGACTCGGCCGCCATGAGGAGTCGCGCACGGAGCGCCCGCGCCGGAACGAGCTCCGCGTTGAGCTCGAGCGCGAGGTCGACCTGCGCCATTGCCTGCGGCGAGCCGTTGAAGTGCAGGCGCCGTGCCTCGGCAAGATGCGCACCGGCGTGGTTCGGGTTGAGGCGGAGGACCTCCTCGATGAGCACGCCAGCCTCCGCACCGTCGTATTTCGCCAGGAACAGCTCCGCCAGGCGCAGCCTTGGCTCCGAGCTCTCGGGGTCGGCCACGATCGCCTCCTCGAGCGCCCGCACGGCGTCGTGGAACAGCGCAGGATCGTCGCGACCAAGGTAGGAGCAGGCGATGCCCACGGCCGTTAGCTCCTCAGCGTTGAGCGCGCTGGCCGAGTTGTACACGTCGATGAATCGATTGAAGCGCTGGTTGGCGGAACTACGTTCGCCGCCCTCGAACTCGAGGACAGCAAGGTTGAGCTCGGCAACGAGCGCATCGGGAGCACGCTCTTGAATGGCGAGCTCGAACCGCTGGCGCGCCGCGGCGATCTGGCCACGCTCATAGAGGACCTCGCCCCAACGATTGGCAATCGCCGCAGCATTGCCGGCCTCGGAAAAGGCACGGGCCGCCGCAAGGGCACGATCAGATCGTCCGGTAGCACGCAGCGCCTCCACCAGCGGCCTCACCTGAGAGGCCACGGCGCTACCGCCCTCCAGCGCTGCTTGCCAAACGGCGATCGCCTCGTCGTAGCGACCGCTCCGAAACGCGGTCAGCGCCGCATCGTCCTGCGCCGATGGGAGCGTGCTCGTCGCACCGACGAGACACAGGCACGCGACCATTCCGACAAGCCGCCTCACTGAGATGCCTCAGCGCGACCACGGATCGTTACGTCCAGCTCGGCAATCGATACCAGCAGCTCCTCCAGTCGCGTCAGGTAGTCGTCTTCCGACAGCTCTACCTTGGCGGCCCGAAGACGATCGAGGGCTGCCTGGTGCTCTCCTCTCCGTGCCAGCATTGAACGCAGCTCCGCGTCGTCGGCCGCCCCCGCCAGCCGAGCTGTCGCATGAACCCCGCCGAGCACGAAGCTGCCCGCCAGAGCGCCATCGTCGTCGCTCGCTTCCGGGGTCTCGGTCGCCTCGCCGTCTCCGTTGTCGTCGAGCAGCGCGGTCTCGGTACGCATCGTTCCCTCGAGCTCGTAAGCCCGAGCGACCTCGGTTCGTGCGTACACGAACGACTCCAGCAGAGAGACCCCTTGATCCTTGTCGACGTCGGCGCCATCCGAGCTGAACGCCTCGACAAAGAACTGCCCGAACAGCGGTTCCTCACGCTGACGGGCGCGGGTCGCCGTGACCACTACCCGACCCGGGGCAGCGAGCGCCAGGAAACCGCCCGATGCGCTCGCAGTGTTGACGAAGCCGACGCGCTGCTGCGCCAGCCGCTCGAGCAAGGGGGCGAAATCCGCCGGGCCCATGTCCGGTCCGGGAAGCGCAAAGCGACCGCCCTCACCCTGCGTGCTGCCGTGCCCGATCAGCACGATGAGGATCTGGTCACCAGGGCTGCACCGAGCCGCTATGTCGGTGATCGCCGCATCTACCCCTTGGCGCGTCGAGCGCGCAGCGGCCCGGCCATCGGCAAGCTCGGGCCGCTCGGCAAGGTAGATGATGCGGTCGGCGGGAATGCCGAAGCGCTCATTGGCGGCCACCAGCAACTGTATCGATCGGTCCACAAACGTCTGCCGATAGCTGGCGTTCCCACCAACCCCGCTGACAACGAGCAGCCAGGTATCCTGCGCCATTACAGCAGCCGGCCACAGTCCCCCGGCAATTGCGGCTACGGCGAGCACGACGCCCCTCAAGCCAGCCTCCGCATCTTCCGCAGCGACCACTCAGCGCCGATTAGCGCGACGAACAGCAGGAAGAAAATCGGCATGTCCCACAAATCCAATACCTCAGTGACCGTCGTCCCGCCATCGGCAAAAGCAATATCCCCCGGCAACTCATCGATGGTCGCGACGGTGTAGAACTGCCCGCCGGTCTCGTCGGCGACCCGTTCAAGCAGCGATCGGTTCATCTCGGCGCCGAAGAATTCACGCGTCAGCTCCGCCGCCTCGCCGGTGACGCTGTCCTGGCCCAGCAGCTCGCCGTTGCGCAACGCCTCGACATCCACCCGGTGATAGCCCTCGTGGGTTGCTGCGAAGGCACCTCGATAGCGTCCATCGACCTCGACGTCCCATTGCAGCGGCAGCTCACGGACAGCACCGGTCGGATCGGTGATCGTAGCCACGACACGGGCGTTATTGACGGCCAGGTAAGTATCGTCGAACACGTCGGCGCTGAGCTGGACGGTCTCGCCGACGGCAAAGCGGTCGAGCCCCAGATCGGCCCGCACCTGCCCGGGAACGTCGCTCACTACCCATCGCAGAAGCTGCTGCCAGAGCATCTCGTGTGTCTGGTCCTCGAGCGGAATGTCCTGGTGCATTTGCCACTGCCAGGTATCCGTTACGGTCAGCGCAATCGACTTGCCAGCCCCGTAGCGCTGGTAGGCAAGCACTACTTGCGGGTCGCTCAGCGACTCGGAGCTGCCCTCCAGCAAAGTGGCCGCACCCGGCTTGGTGCGCCAGATCGGGTTCACAGTCAGCAGCGGGGGCAGCGTGTCCCAGCGTTGCTGGCTCTCCTCGAGAGTGTCCGCGAGCTGCACCGCAGGGTGTGAGCGGCCGAAGAGCGTGGGCGTGATGTCGACTTCGGCAAACTGTGCCGGATCGCTGGCGGTTGGCAAGACCACCGGTAGAACATCGGCAACCGGAGTGCCGGCGTAGCCGCCGTTGGCGAACGAATACCGGCCACCCAGCGCTAGCAGGCCACCGCCGCGCTGCGATACGAAGTCAGAGAGCATGCGCAGCTGATCGGCGGTGAAGAACGAAGCCTCGACGCTGCCGAGAATCACTCCGCTATAGCGGTACAACCGCTCTCGCGTTCTGGGAAACCCGCCGTAGAGCTCTTGCTCGCCACCGAAGCGTTCGTCGGGGTCGACGATGAGGCTTTGGAACTTGTTCTCGGCCGAGCGCACCAGCACTGCCAGAGCTATGTTCTGGTCCTCATGCAGGGCGCGGCGAATGAAGGCAACTTCGTGCCGCGGCTCACCTTCGAAGTACAGGATGCGAGCCTGCTCGTCGCTCACCGTGACCAGGGCTTGTAGCTCGTTGTTGCGCTGCACCGTCTCGCCTTCTGCTGCAGCGATGCGAAACGTCAACAAGCGAGGGCCGGCCTCTTCGGCGAGGAACCGTGTGCGCACGACGGTGCGCTCACCGGCACGGGGAAGCACGACGTCTACGGTCGACAGAATACGGCCGTCATCTTCGACAAACAGCTGTACGGTCTGGTCGTCGAATCCACGTTGGCGCACAACCACGTCCGCGCCAACCGACGAACCCTGCAAGACCTCGCCCGGAACTTCGACCCGGGCCACCTCGATATCGCGCGAGAATTCCTCGCCGCCAACGCCGACGGCGAAAACCGGAATCGTGGCATCGCGCAGACTATTGATCGCCTCGGTGAGGCCTGTCTCGGCATTGTCAGCACCGTCAGTGATCAGCACTAGCCCCGACAGCGGCACGCTGGCGAGCTCCTGCCGAGCGCGGTCGAGGGCTCGGGCAAGGTTCGTTCGATGTCCCGAGAAACTCAGCTCGCTGACGCCCTCTACCCTTGCCGACCCGGCCGCAAACGAGAACAAGCGCAGCTTGAAACGCTCCCGCAGCGCGCCGAGCAACGGACTCTCGTCGTCGAGCCATTCGTGCAGCTGAGCGCTCCGGGGCTGGCCGGCGAGATCGACGATGCGCATGCTACGGGAATCGTCGATCAGCACACCGATGAAGTTCTGTTGGGGAACCGCGGTGGCCACGAGAAGCGACGGGCGCAACAGGCACAGCACCAGCAGCACGACCACGGCCACGCGTAGCGCCGCTAGCAGCTTGCGATCTCGGTTCGATGTCTTGCCACCCACCTCTGTGTAGCGGCGGATGGCGGGCACGGCAGCGACGATCAAAACCACCGCAACGAGCACTGCAGGCCACGAGGGTGACAGCAGCAGCCGGCCCTTCTCGAATACGAAAGGCTTGTACTTGAAGAGCAGGGTGAACAGCGACTCGACGACCGGCGACATCAGTGACTCATGGCGTAAAGGATCGTGTTCACCGCCAGCTGATAGGCGAAGTTCGAGAACTTGATCGGGTAGTAGGGGTTATCGACCCATTCCCAGGCATCTCCCAGGTCGGTGTTCCAGTTGATGATTACCAGGAGCCGATCGTCGTCGTCGAAGATGCCGCGCACGTAGGGCACGTAGCCGTCCTGCTCCCATGTCGGGCCGCCGCGCACGATGCGTACGCTCGGAACCTGCAAGATCTGATCGATGTCGTAGAAGGTGTGGAACACCGGATGATCCATGGGTAGCTCGACGATGCGGTACTCCGGCAACACACGAGAGATCTCGTACTCGAAGTTGCGCCACTCCCAGGTTCCCCAGAAATCGTCGATGAAAAGAAAGCCTCCGGCCAGCAGGTAGCGCCTGAGCGCCGCGACTTCCTCCTCTCCCATGCTCATGTAGCCAACCTCGAGCGCATAGAGGAAGGGGAATCCGGATAGCTCAGGGTCTGTAAGCAGAACTGGATTCTCGCTCTCGGACGCATCGATTCCGGTCAGGCGGCGCAGACCGAAGACGAACTGCCGATCGGCCTTGGGAAAGTCGACAGCCCACGAGCCCCGGCCCCAGGAGCGGCGGCCACCGTATACAGCACGGGTGAAATAGAACTCGTGCGGATCAAGGCTGTCGCTCGGCACCATCGAGCGAGCGTCGAGCGCCGAGCGCATGTCGTCGAGCTGGCGCGACTGTGTGGGGCGTTGAGCGCTGGCCGCCGACAATGTCGCGACGACGCAGATCATCAGTGCCGCAGCCGCTGCTACGCCCCTACCCATCCAGCCTCTCTTCACGCAGCTTTCACCACGGCCTGCTAGGGATGGTGCCATCTTCGCCCGACGCCAGCGCGAACGTGGACTACGGAGTCTCCAGGCTTACCGCATCGCCGTACCTGGCCAACACTACCAGCTTTTGACCGGCGCCTGCCGGGTCGTTATGCTATGTGGCATATGAGTAAAGATGCTGTCGGGATGGTCGCAACCACGCCCCAATTCCACTGGCGCAACATCGAGCGGACTGCGTTTATCGCCATCGCCGCTCTGCATGTGGCGTGCTTGGCGGCGCCGTTCTACTTTACCTGGGGGGCGTTGGCGGTCGGCGTCTTCTTGTGGTGGGTGGCCGGTGGCCTGGGCATCTGTCTGTGCTTTCACCGCCTGCTGACCCACCGCAGCTTCAAGACACCGAAGCCCTTCGAGTACTTCCTCACCGCTCTCGGGTGCCTGAACTGGCAGGGCGGTCCGATCCGCTGGGTCGGCACACACCGGCTGCATCACAAGGAGTCGGACACCGAGTTCGACCCGCACTCACCGAGACACGGCTTCGACTGGTCGCACATGCTTTGGTGCGTCGTACAGGATCCCTACGGCCGCAACCGCAACGACTATGCGCCAGACCTGCAACGCGACCGGGGGATGCAGCTTCTCGAACAGTACTTCTGGGTGCCCCAGGTAGTCCTCGCTTTTCTGCTGTACGCCATCGGTGGGTTGCCGTGGGTGATCTGGGGTATTGCCGTCCGCACGGTGTTCACCTACCACTCTACCTGGTTCGTCAACTCCGCCAGCCATACGTGGGGGTATCGGAACTTCAAGACGCGCGAGAAATCGCGCAATCTCTGGTGGGTCGCCTTACTGGCTTTCGGTGAAGGCTGGCACAACAACCACCACGCTTTCCCACGCTCGGCGGCTCATGGCCTGCGCCGCTTCGAGCTCGATCCGACCTACTGGGCGATCAAGATGCTGTCATGGGTCGGGCTGGCGAAGGACATCCACCTGCCGGCCCTCGGCAAGGGTCGTCCCACCGTCGTCTGATCGAAGGGTGGCGACTAGGGCTCATGGTCGCCGAACAGCATCCGCCGGATGGCGGACGCGACCATGAAGAGGACCACCGCTGCTGACCGGACAGGCGAGCGGGTCCTGGGCAAACAAAGCTGTCGCTGGCGTGATTCCCGTGACGGCGCCGTTGGGCGATAACCCATCGATTGTCGTGCAAGTGCCGTGCCATCAGGCATCACCAAGTAGAACGGGCCTAGCGCGCACCGCCCAAAGGCGGTTCCCGAGATGGCCCTACCGGTGAGAACTGTTGCCCTTTGACGACAGCCTATCGATATCTCGTTACTTCTGACGAAATATCGCGTTCCGCGGTGGACAGCCTGATCGGGCGGAGCAAGGATTTGGTGTCTCGCTACTGTCGTAACGCACGCGCTACGGTCGTATTGCACGCGGCCGGCGCGCTTCGACCGGCTCGAAGCGAATGTTTCGCACCTCGCCGGCATGCACTAGCAGGCTGGAGATCGCGCCGCTGCCGAGTCTTTCGAACTCCAGCACCATGCGGGGCCCGTTGAATCGCCCCTTGGACTCGGCAACGAGAGGGATTTCCCGCCCCCTGACAGTGAGCTCGAGCTCACCCTCCCGGACCTCGAGAGAGTAGACGAAATCGAGCTCCTCGCTGTAGAAGTGGCCCGCGAACTGTTCCAACTGCCGCACAGAGAGCGTGGCGCGCGGTGGCTCCTCGGAATCCGGCCGGGAGGTGCGCTCACCTGGCAAATCCTCGGTAAAGCGATCGGCAAGATACAGATCCGCGATCCTCCGAGCCAGCCGCCCGGGTCGAAGCTCACTGAAATTCGACAGTACGACCACCGCAAAGCGCTCCTCGGGAAACTGCACGAAATCCGCCACGTACCCCACGGCTGAGCCGCTATGACCAACGGTGGTAAGTCCCCGATATGAGTCCCACTCCAGGCCCGAGGCGTAGGAAAGCTCTTTGCCATCGGCGGTCCGTCCGCGCCGCTGCACCATCTCGATGAGCCCCGGACCGCCGGCGCCCAGCTTGTTGTCGTAGAAGTTCTCGTTCCAGCGGAAGAAGTCCCCGATCGTGGTGACCACCCCGAGGTCACCGATGACGTCGGAACGAAGTATGTCGAGCTGATAATTGCCATCGTCGCCGCGCGAATAGCCGTACGCCAGGTTGGGGACGATCGCCGTGCGATCGTCATACAGGCGAGTATCGGACATTCCCAGCGGGTCGAAGATGCGCTGCTTGGCGAAAGCGCTCGCCTTCATGCCGGAAACGCGCCCGATGATCTGCGCGAGCAGAAAGTAGCCGGAGTTGCTGTACGAAAAACGCTCGCCGGGCGCGAAGTTAAGCGCCGCCTGCCGAGACAACAGCGCCAGCAGATCGTCGGATGTATAGCCGTACACGCCGCCCTCAGGTTGCCCGACCAACCCCACCAACGCCAAGTACTCGCGGATGCCGCTCGTATGGTGCAGTAGGTGACGGATCGTGATCGTCTCGCCGTAACTGGGCATCTCCGGGAGATGAGCGCGGATGTCATCGTCGAGCGAAAGCCGCTGCTCCTCGGCCAGCAGAGCGATCCCCATCGCCACGAACTGCTTGGATATCGAGCCGATCCGCAACACCGACTGTGGCGTCAGCTTCACACCGTGGTCCAGGTTGGCGGCGCCGTAGCCCTGGGCGTAGACGGTTCGCCCGTCGCGAAAGACTCCGACGACGGCGCCGGGCGACTCCGGCCGATCCCATTCGGCGAATAGCTCATCGACCTGTCGGCTCAGCGCCGGCTCGCTGCCGGAGGGTGCGCTGCAGCCGTGCAGGCAGAACGTAAATAGGAGCGACAACACGCACGCCTTGTTCGCTAGCAGGCCGTGGTGGAAGTGCCCTCTGTCGGATCCCGTGGCCCAGCCCAACTTGCTCATCCCATGCCCTCCAAACTTCGCGTCTGCGACAGCCGACGTCCAGGAGCCCATGGAGCGCCGGCAGCGGCGAGATCGGCTTCCAGCTGGGCCAGATCGACTTCGATCAGCTCCGACAGCTCAATGCTGAGGACCTCGAAGCCACCGCTGGCGAGCTCGAGGCTGCTTCGCTGAGTCGCCGTCGGCGCCTGACGCGTCTCCCAGTGCCCGCCGATGTGGACTGGTCGATGGTATCGGGCGTGCAACGACGCCACCAGGGAGCCCGAAGGGCGGCGCCTACGGATGCACTGGCAATGATGTTCGCGGCAAGCGCCCCGCGGCGGCCTTCAGGCCGTCGACATCGTGCGCTGGCCCAGCACCGCGTCGTAGGCCATCAACCGACGCAACCACTCACGAGTCTGTGGGCGATCGTCGCCGAGCTTCAGGTTGTCCCCAAAGAACTGAGTGATGGGATGCTGCGCCGCCATCTCGGCGGTCATGTCAGTCAGGTACAACGGCGCGGCACAGACGATATCAGCGGCAGTGAGGCCATCACCGACCAGGAACTTGTCGGCGCCCACCTTCTGCTCGAGCTCGGCAGTACAGTCGGAGAGCATCTCATTGGCCTGGGCGAGCGCGTCGGGGTCGGCCTCGGGGGCGAACGCCTGACCGAAGGCCATACCGATCGGCGGGCCGATCTGCGTGCTGGCAAAAGCCTCCCACGTCTCGATCTCACCGAATGTTGCGTAGTCATCGGTGAAGATCGACGGGGTTTCGCGGAAATTCGCCTCAATGTAGCGCAGGATGGCGCTCGAATCGAAGATCACCGCATCGCCATGCTGCAGAATCGGAAAACGCGGCTGCCGCGACAAGCTGACCGCCGTCGCGCGATCGCCCGGGAAGTCATCCAGGTCGACAGGCTGGCGCTCGTAGTCGAGACCCTTGTAGCCGAGGGCGATACGGATCTTGACGCTGTTGGGCGACCCGGTGAGCTCGTGCAACATGAGTGGTGCGCTCATGGATTTCCTCCATTGCGGCTGGGGTGGCAACTCCGATCGGGCCGCTTCGGGCCGATCCGCTTTCTACCCTATGACGTTTGACCGAGTCCGTTTTCAGACCGCGCTTCGATATTTGTTGGATCCTCCGCACACACTGTGAACTCTCGCGGGCGTTGCTCAGCTGGCGGCGCAGCAGATACGCTGCGTCCTCACCTCATCCGATCGCCAGACTGCTGATGCGGCGCCTGTCGAGGCTACATTGGGAGTAAGCCGACCCGATGACGAATGACGCGAGCAACACCGACGACGGCGCCTCGGTATGGATCCCCCCGCCGCTGATCTATCTGGCGGGCGTTATCGGCGGCGCCCTGCTGCACGCCTACGTTCGGCCAATGCCTCTGCTACTCGAGTTCGGACCACGGCTAGCAGTGTCGCTGACCTTCGTGATGCTGGGGATTGCTCTAATGGCCGGGGCCGTGGGCTTGTTCAAGCGCACCGGCCAGGATCCCAAGCCGTGGAAATCGACGCCAGAGATTATCTCCACCGGCGTCTACCGCTTCACCCGCAACCCGATGTATCTGGGCTTGGCGCTGTTGCAGATCGGCATCGGTGTGGGCCTGGAGAACGGTTGGGTCCTCGCCCTCGTGCCGCCGGTACTGCTGGCCATCTACCAGACCACGATCCGGCACGAGGAGGCTTACCTCGAGGACAAGTTCGGCGACATCTACCTGCAGTACAAGCACTCGGTGCGTCGCTGGCTCTAACTAGTGTCCTGAGTTAGACGGTAAGCCCGATGCGGGCAGACCGCGCCGCACCGCTCTCAGCCTACGATTCCCTCCTCCTGGAGAAAGCGCAACACTTCGGGCCACGGGCGCGGGCAGTCGTTGTGCCCACATGGCATGCGCACGGGCACCGTCCCGGCGGCGCGGGCAAGCGCCTCACCTTGGGCATACGGGATCACCTCATCGCGCTCACCATGCAGCACCAAGGTCGGAGCGGCGCGCGACGCCACGACCGCAAGGTTGTCGAAAGGGTCGAGCACCAGCGCACGCGGCAGGAACCACGGTGTCATCGCCGCCACACGGGTGAACGTCGACTCCAGCACGAGCGCCGCCAACGGCCGCCGAGCGCCGAGCGCGCAAGCCGCGCCACCCCCTAGGGATCGCCCGTGGGCGACGATTCGCTCGCCGTCGACATCGGGATGCTGACTGAGGAAATCGAAGGCCTCGACCATCACGTCGGTGATCAATTGCTGGGTCGGCTTGCCCCCGGACCGGCCGTAGCCGGGGTACTCGACGAGCATCACGCCGAACCCGGCCTCGTTGAGGCGCTCCACCGGCGCCAGCCAGTAGTCGATGAGCTCGCCGTTGCCGTGCGCGAAGATGATCACCGGAAAGACCGTCACCGCCGTGGTTGGTGGCAAGAACCAGGCTTCGACGCCCGCCGTATCGCCGAGCCATACGGTCTCGGCGCCGGCTGGCAACTGGGGCGCCGGTCCCGGATGCGGCGGTGGTGGGTACATCAGGCGTCGCTGCATGCCCAGGGTCAGGCTCAGGTACGCGAGGACGAACAGACCGACGACGACGACGCTAACCAACAGCTTCCTCAAGCTTCAAAGTCCGCTCGCCGCCTCATCGCAGCGCATGCTGGCACGCTCTGTCTCTTCCAGTCCTCACGAGCCAGAGCATCTACCTTCCGCGCCGCGGCTGGAAGAGCTCCACCTGGAATCCCTCGGCGTAGCTGTCGTCGATTTGTAGCTCCGCCGCAGTCCTGGCGTTCAGCTCGAGGATCCGGTCATCGAGGCCGCTACCGCGCTGCTCCAAGTTGCGTTCCTGCTGCGACCGGTGAAACCGTAGCATCTGACGCTTCCATTGCGATTCGCTCTCGTCGAACGGGAGATACGCGTCGATCCGAATGCTGATCGTCTTCGGATCGCGCTGGTACAGCCCCAGCACGTGCTTCCGGGCAGTCGCTGCCATCTGGCGGAACGTGACAAACGTGCGACGGTGCCCGGCGTTCGTATCGTCGCCGTGCGGAAGAATCACGATATCGGGCGCGAGGCCGTCAAATAACGCTGCCAGAGCGTCGCGCGCGTCAGGGCCGAGGCGCAGCTCACCGTCATCGCTGACCGGGAGGCGCAGGAACACGACGTGGTCCGGAGGAAGCCCGAAGAAGCTCAGCGCATTCGTTTGCTCGGTTTCGCGAACCTCGATTTTTCGCGCGTCGGTGGCTGGAGTGACGAACGAATCGAGCACGCCGGACGCGCCACCGGTAAGCACCGCGAGGGTGATGTCCGCGGCCGATTCGAAGAAGTGCTTCATGGTCACCGCAACTTCGTCGAAGTCGTCGGGATGGGGCGCTAGCACGAGCAGCCGGAGCGCCGGCGGAGGGCTCAGATCGGCCAGCGACTGCGGACCTTCGTTCGCCCCTCGAAGCTGGAGGAGAAACTCCGTGCACGGCGTTACCGTCGCGGTCACGCCGCCCAGTGCTGATGGCGCACGAACAGCAGGCGATCGTCGTCCGACAGGTCCGGCCGAAAACAGTAGCCCTCCTCGAGGAAGTCCTTGAGACCGTCGAGTCGGTCGACCCGATTCTTGACGATGAACCTCGCCATCAACCCGCGGGCACGTTTGGCGGAGAAGCTGATCGTCTTGGGCTGACCGTCACGGATCTCCTTGAACAACGCGGTGACCAGAGGCGGCTTGAGCTCGCCAGGCCGGACGCCCTTCAAGTACTCGTTCGACGCCAGGTTGAGCACCAGCTTGACGGGGCGCTGCTCATGCTCCGCGTTGAGTGCCTCGGTCAAACGCCCACCCCAGAAATCGTACAGGTTCTTGCCTCGGGCGTTGTCGAGCCGTGTCCCCATCTCGAGTCGGTAGGGCTGGATCAAGTCCAGAGGTCGCAGCAATCCGTAGAAGCCGGAGAGAATCCGTAACCGTCGCTGAGCCCAGGTGAGGTCACGCTTCGACAGGCTCGCCGCCGCCAGGCCGCGGTATACGTCGCCGCCGAAGGCCAGCAAACACGGCTTCGAGTTGTCGGGTGTGAACGGCAGCGTCATCTCGCGGAATCGCTGCCGATTGAGCTCGGCGAGCGGCTGGCTGAGCTTCATCAGCTTGCGCAGCTCGGCAACGGTGAGCTTGCGGCAGCGCTTCAGCAGCAGCTCGATATCCTGTCCGAAGCGAGGCTCGGTGGTCGGCAGCCCGCCGGTGCGAAAGTCGAAGTCCATTGTCTTGGCGGGAGAAAGCAGGGTCAGCATGGGTCACTCGGGCTCGACCTTGTAGGCAACCTGAGAGCAGGGCGCCAGGTCTGTGGGCGGTGGGGAAGATTCTACCTCTTGCCGAGGAAGTTCTCGGCTCCCCTGCCGCGCACCCCCGATGCCGTGGCATGCGGTTTCTTTTGACGCTGCCGCCGCGGCATTCTAGGCTGCTGGGCATCCGGCGATCACTATCGATGGAGGGTGCCATGGCAGGCAGGGGCGACAAGTTGTCGCGGCGCGGCTTTCTCGGCGCAACCGCGGCTGCCATCAGCGGCAAGACACTTGCGGCATCGGCACAGGAGCAGTCGGCGGAAGGGCATACTCCGCGCCTGATCTCGTCGGTGACGATCCCGCCACAGTCGGGGCGTGGGGTGTTCCTGGAACGCGATAAGTGGATCAAGGTCATCTCGCCAGATGGACCGCAGGTCTCGGACCTGTTTGCCTTCGTACGCAACGCGCCGGACGAGTTCCTGTGCCCTCGAACGACGATGACCCGACAGCGGCGTCTGTATCCCCAGCTCGGCGAACCCTTCTACAGCAACAAGCGGCGACCACTGCTGATGCTCGAGGAGGACACGGTCGGCGTACACGATCTCTTCTACCCGGCGTGTGACGAGTACATGTATCGCGACTACTGGGGAGACGCGGATCATCCAAGCTGCCGAGGCAACCTGAACGCGGTATTGGAAGAGCTGAGCTTCGAGCCCGGCGGCTACGCAGAACCCCATAATTTGTTCCAGAACACGCCAGCGATCGACATGGAAGGGCATCTGGAAGTCCGCCAGTCACCGGCAGAACCGGGGGGCTACGTCCTGCTCAAGGCGCTCGATGACCTGCTGGTGGTTGCCACATCGTGCTCGGTCGATCGTGGTGTACTGAACGGCGATCGGCCGACGGAGATCCTCCTCGAGGTTTACGCGTGACCAGGGTGCGAGGCGCAACGCCCGCCTCTGCCTTGGTCATCTGCCTACTGCTGATGCTGAGTGGCATTGCCGCCATGGCGTGCACTCCTGCGAACGCGCAGGGGCAGGACAGAGCACCTTCCGAACGCTTCGACCTGATCGCCGCGACCATCCCTGAGCTGCAGCGGGCGATGGCGAGCCAATCAGTCACCTCGGTCGGGCTGGTCGACGCCTATCTGGCACGCATCGCGGCCTACGATCAGGCCGGCCCACGGTTGAACGCCATCCTGCACGTCAACCCGAAAGCCCGCCAGCAGGCCGCCGACCTCGACCGGGAACGCCGCGCGCAAGGCCCTCGGGGACCACTGCACGGCATCCCGATCATTCTCAAGGACAACTACGATACCGCCGATATGCCGACGACGGCGGGCTCGGTGGCGCTGGCCGGGTTCACCCCACCCGCCGACGCCTTCCAGGTGCGCAAGCTGCGCGAGGCCGGGGCAGTGATCGTCGCCAAGGCGAACATGGAAGAGCTGGCGATGGGCATCACGACGATCAGCTCGTTCGGCGGACAAACGCGCAATCCGTACGATCCCCGTCGTAATCCCGGTGGCTCGAGCGGCGGCACCGGGGCAGCGGTCGCAGCCGGCTTCGCAGCCTTCGGCATGGGATCGGATACCTGCGGATCGATTCGCATTCCCGCCTCACACAACAACCTCGTGGGCCTGAGGGTCACCAAGGGACTGTCGAGCATCGCCGGCATCGTCCCCCTCTCTCACACGCAAGACGTCGGCGGGCCCCTGACCCGTAGCGTCACCGACCTGGCCATCGCGCTCGATGCGACGATCGGATCGGATCCCGATGATCCCGCGACCGCAGTGCTCGACGGCCGGGAGCTTCCGGCCTTCGAGGAGGGACTCGCTGGCGCGACGATCGCCGGAACGCGCATCGGCAAGCTCACCGCACTGATCGAACGGGATGTCTCGGAGAGCTCGGTTATCGATGTAGTCGAGGCCGCCCTCGAATATATGGAGGAGCAGGGGGCGGAGATCATCGACATCGAGGTGCCGGGAATGTCGGACCTGATCGAGAAGTCCGGTGTTATCCGCCACGAGTTCAAGTTCGATTTCATCGACTACCTCTCCGCGCGGGCAGGTGCCCCGATCAGTTCCCTCACAGAGATGCTCGAAGGCGGCCTGCATCACCAGGCGATGAAATCCCGTTTCGAGAATATCGACGAAGTAGAGGAACGCGACTCGGCCGAATACCTTGCCGCACTCCAATGGCGCGAGATCCTGCGACGTACCGTCGTCCAGGTACTCGACGAGCACCAGCTGGACGCCATCGCGTACCCGACGATCGTGCAGCGCCCCAAGCATGTCGGCGAGCGCCAACCCGGCAGCAACTGCGCGCTGAGCGCGCAGAGCGGTCTGCCGGCGATCTCCATCCCTGCGGACTTCACGACCGACGGCCTCCCGGTGGGACTGGAGCTACTCGGCCGACCATTCGACGACGCGGCGCTGGTGGCGCTGGCGTTCGCCTTTGAGCAGGGCACGAGCCACCGGGCCTCGCCGTCCGTGACACCTTCCCTGGTCAACGGTGAGGCGCCGGGGCCGGTGACGTTCGATGTATCCATGAACACGGATCAGGAAGACGCCGGTGGAGCTTCGCCTGTCCGGGGTGCCGTGTTCACGCTGGATCCAACGCAGAACCGACTTCATTACATTTTGGCCATTCCCGAGGGCTCGCTCGTGGAGGTGCTCGCGGTGACTCTTCACGTCGGCCAGGAAGGTCAGGGGCCCGCCATCGCCCGCCTCGCCGCCAAGCAGCAAGTCGGTGAAGTCGAGCTGCTGCCGGCCGATCGGTGGGCGCTGGAGAACGGCGAGATCTACCTGCGGGTGTTCACTCACGCAGATCCGCTAGGCACGCGCCGCGGGCGCCTTATATTGCCGCGGTAGCTACCTGGTGGCGCTCCACTCCAGGTAGCGCAACGCACGCCCGCCGCCATCCTGTCCACCATGGTCGGTCGACGGTCCCACCGTAGCGATCAACGTGCGCATGTTGCGCTCCATCGGCAAGGGCCTATGTTCGAGGCCGATCAGCCAACCAACCGCCCATCGAACCTGCGATGATGCGACCGATGTTAGAAACGGCGAAGACGAGTTGGAACGTTGCACCGCTCAGGACGAGTATCGCGACATCAATTGCCGCAACCGCGATGCCGAGAATAAGGCCATTGAGGACGCGCGACGACGCGGCACCCCTCGCAACCCACCAGCCACCCGCCAAGCAAGACCCGAAGCCGGCGATCGGTCCGACCCAATAGCCCAGACGCTCGGCGTACGCCTGCGCTGCGCCAGATTCGCGCGGGCCAAACAGCATTACGAGCAGTACCAGTGCGAGCACCGCCAGCACCTCAGCCGCAATGGCCGCCAATATGATCCTACCTACGCGGATGTTCATCTCCTGCTCCAGGCCCTACGCTCAGCTCCACTGACGCCACGCCATCCAGCCGAAGAAGGCGATCGCCGCTACTAGGGCCGCGACCGTGGGCTTCCTGTTGGCCAGGTCGCCGACCCAGGCGCGCCGCCCGTTGAGGATCAGCAGCACCAGCGCCAGCATCGGGATGAACATCGCCCCGATCACCGCGTAGAGCTTCTGCACCTCCCGGAAGCTCATCAGTAGGCCGAGCGTCGGCACGATCGCGATCCCCAGCAGGTAGACCCGGTAGGGAGCCGATCGTGTATCGATCACAACCCCGGGCTCCTGACTGGAGGGCGGACCGGGCCCGCGGATGAACAAACGCCAGATGTCGGCGAACAGGTACGGTACCGACTGCCACACGCCGAGCAGGCTGCTGAACACCGCGCCGAACGCGCCGATCAGGAACAGCCAGCGACCCCAGAGACCCAACCGACCTTCCAGGCTATCGGCGAGCGACACTAGCAACCCGGCACCCTGGCCCTCGATCCGCACCGTGGTGCCGATGATCACCATGGCGATGCCGAACACGACAGTCATCGCATACGCTACTGCCAGATCGATGCGGCACGTCGCCAGGTCGCCGGGCCCGACGCGTCCCTTCTCGCGGATCCAGTAGCCGTAGCACAGCACGGTCAGCGTCCCGCCAACGCCACCGATCAGCGCCACCGTCCACGTAATGCCCTCCCCGCCGGCGGTAGGGATCGTGGGTACGAACAGCCCGCGCAACACCTCGCCTGCCCCCGGAGACAGGAGAGCACCGGTCACCAGGACGGTGCCGAACATCACCCCAATACAGACGCTCATCACCTTTTCGAACAGCCGGAACCCACCCACCCATACCAGCGCCAATCCAGTCAGGCTCGACAGGATTCCGAAGGCGATCTTGCCGTCGGCGGCGTCGCCGAACAGGGGGGTCATGGCGTGAAGTGTGACTCCACAAGCGCTCATCAGCGCCGAGCCCACGAAGAACGACCACAGCAACAGATAGGGCAGGAACAGCCATCCGACCAGGCGACCCATTCGACGGGCGATCCCTTCGAGAAGGGTCTGCCCCGTCGCCAGCTGCCACCGCGTCAGCCCCTCGTTGAGCAGGAACTTGAGGAGCCCACCAACCACAACGGCCCAAAGCACCGCCGTCCCGAGCTGGCTACCAGTGAAGCTCGCGGTGGCGAGGTCGCCCGCCCCGACGCCCGTGGCGGCGACCAGCAGGCCAGGACCGATAACCGCAAACAAGTTCCGCCGATTCCAGTTCACGGGGATCCATTCTATAGAGCGTCGAGAAGCTGCTTCATGCTGTGCTCCCCGCAGGAGATACTGCAGACGTTCAGCGACCGCCCCCGAGAACACGACCAAAGTGCACAGACAACGGGATGGTGAGGCCTCGGTGAGCGACTGCCGGCGACCACCGCGAGCGCTGCTCGTCGTCTTCACCATCGTCAACGTCGGCTTCGTCCTCTATTGGCTGGTGACGGGTCTGCGCTTGCTGCCTGCAGAATGGATGTTCAAGGACTACGACAATCCAATTCTGCATGCCTGGAACTGGTCATTCCTGCCACTGGACATGGCTGTTTCGGCGACCGGACTCACGACGCTGCGTCTGGCGCGCTCGCGGCGCCGGTGGGAGCGCTGGGCGACCGTGTCGCTGGTGCTGACATCGTGCGCCGGTCTGCAGGCGGTGGCTTTCTGGACGATTCGCGGAGACTTCGACCCGCTCTGGTGGATCCCGAACCTCTTCCTCCTCGTGTACCCGCTCGTTTTCCTGCCGAGCTTGCTTCGTGAACCTTCGCGAGGAGCGAAGCAGGACTGCCTCTACCGATATGCCGCGCCGAAAACCGTACGGATGCGGCACCGGGCCGGGCCCGCGCAGGCGGTCGAAACCGACGCGAGGATCACCAACGCCGATAGTTGCTTCATGCTGATCGGCAGCACTCGGCGCGGCGCAACCCTCGAGCTCGGCCACCAGCGAGGACAGTACGACGGGCATCAACTCGAGCCTGGCGGCGCGGATCACCAACGCTCGACCTGATCAGGGCTTGTTCGCCCGGAAGTTGATGCCGACGGTGCCGAACTTGCTGGCGGCCGTCGCCTGCGGGGCACCGTCGAAGACCTCGGCCCTCCAGGTAATCTCGAAACCGGTGAAACCAGCGGCGGCGACCGTCGCCTCGAGCTCTGCTTCCAGCAGAGCGCCGGCAATTCAGCCAGTCCACAGATCGATCAGCACGCCACGTGACGCGATGTCATCGCGCATCGCATCGACGCCAAGAGCAGAGGAGCCTGTCTCCGTACGGGTTTCGGCTCCGTATCCGTTATAAAATGCCGCGTCGAAGGTAGCGTGTGACAACGCGTCTAGGTGGGAATAGGCCCATCCGTGAGGAAAGATGCT
>Ga0315339_1001249_pt1 | contig 23829 bp, 21 predicted proteins | sample ASW17metaG_FD_204514 | JGI IMG/M metagenome (GOLD analysis project Ga0315339, IMG submission 204514) | Ammonia-oxidizing marine archaeal communities from Pacific Ocean, United States - ASW #17 | ecosystem: Environmental > Aquatic > Marine > Oceanic | place: USA: California | collected 2016-12-05
TGATAATTCGTCTAGCTGAGATAGAAATTTAGGAGAAATTTAAATTGGAAACCCCAGAACTGACAACCCAACAAAAGGGGGCAATGGTAGAAACTCTTGAACAGATTAAGGAGGAGTGTTGGAGGGGCAACGTACTAAGCGTTGTAATGTTTGTTGGCTACAAGGACGGGTCGCAAGGGGAGTTTTTTAATGGCTTGGTTATTCCTGAAAGCATATATGCAACGCTTTCTAAGGCCGCACATCGAATTATGACTGAAGCAATAGCATTGGAGGATGAAACAACTGAGGACACATAATAAATCAGCGATACTACTTCAGAGCCGGGTCTTAATGACTCCGCGTTTCTCGAGTTCGAAATGGCATTTCATGCATGCGCGAACATCGACTAGCGCAGTATGCGCTTTCTTCATGGACTCCCCGAACAGTTTTTCGTGCAGCTCATTTAGGGTTGGCCATTTGTACCCATAGTGTCCCTGGATCGCGCAATAATCTGTCGAGGCTTCCATCGTGCAGATCAACTGTCGAGATCCAATCTCACACTGCAAGTTATGTCTAACATGTTCTGCTTCAAGAACCGGCCGATCGTAGTTTATGTTGTGAGCGATGATGATTTCAGCGATCGATACGGCCTCATCAAATTCGGAAAGGGCCCGCGTTATTGGGGTTCCTTCTGCTCGCGCTATCTCCGTTGTTATACCGTGAATTCGGGCAGCTTCGTTAGGGATGGAGAAGCCGACCGGACGAATGACGTACTCCACGGCTGAAATCTCGCGTCCAGCAGAATCTACCAGAACCCAGGCGATTTGAACCAACCTAGGCCAATTGCCCACATCTGAGAAGGGGGCGTTTCGCCGCTTCGGGAGTCCGGTCGTTTCCGTGTCGATGAACAGTTTCAAGCTGTGCCTCACTCATCGTTTTCGGTCGATTCTAACTCAGTACCTGCAACCGTAAGATCCGATCTATTTTCAGAAGGAGGGGAGAAATTAGACGGTTAGGTTATGAAAGATGGTGAAACGTTGTGCGTCCGGCAGGTATCCGATTCCATAGAGCAAGAAGGTTTTAGCTAGACTTTTCTCACAGATACTCAATCCCGTTCCGTTTTCTCAATTTCAAGAGGTACCCTTTCAGGCAAACTGGTCATTTGCTTAACTTTTTCGAGTGTCCATTCGAGTTCAGCATCGACCACGAGTCGATGGTAGATTTGACGAATCTGTTCCATCCAACGGTCGTGGTCTCCCTTCTGTGCGCTTACAACGTAGTGCGCTCCTCGGTTCCTGAGAGCGTCCAGTTTGCTAAGAAATCGTTGAAAATCCTCTTTAGACTCAAACATGCTCAACCCGCGATTTTTTGATCCGATTGCCACTAGGATCGCTAGTTGCGTGGCCGCAAGCCTCGTGTTCGGCTTTGGCCTGGAGTATTCCTCACTTGAACGCCACCAGTCTGACAGCTCCTCGTCTGTGATATCTGCGAACGCCGTACCATCAGTCTTCTTGCCTAGCACTAGCGTAACGTAAAGACGCATCAGTTCTTCTGGTAGTGGGATGCCGGCTTGTGAGGCGCAAGTTGTTGCTGGGTCGGAACTCACTGCGAGAATGCGGATCCCTAGGTGAATAACCGCTTCATCAATCGCTCTACCCCCTTTGGTCGTTACTGATTCGAGATGCCTGTCTATACTCGGCTGATCGAGGTTTCCCCTTTTTTTGTGAGCCTCTGCTATTAGTACCAAGCCCTCAAAGTGAGACTTGTCTTTCTGCTCCGCACACATTTTTATTATTTCTCTGGCGAGAATCGAGATTTTTTTCCAACTCACATCGTCAAAGTACAGCGACTGTGGGGAGTCTGTGAATAGTCGCTCACCGAGGTACGCACATCGCTTTAAAATTGTGTTTTCATACTGAGAATGCTGATCACACACCCGGAAACACGCTCCGTACTGCTTTCTCTTGTACAGCTCTTCTGGCGTAATCTCGTCATCAGTGCCGCCCGAATTTTCTCGGAGAAAGGTTAGAGCGGCTCGTCCAGATGCCTCACAGCTAAGCCTCGCCGTTGCGGAGTCTAGCGAAAGGAGAATGTTGGCCCAGTTGTTGTGTCTTAACGCTGTGACCTGTTTGTCGTTTGCCAATCCAGTATGAAGGGCTGCAATCGCGCGGACTACGTCCAACTCCTCATTATTGCTCAAGTATCTGATCATTCGAGTAAAACAAGAAGGCATTTGCTCAAGAAGCTCTTTGCGATACCAACGCAAGTCGGGAGTCATCCTGTCCGGATCCGAAATCAAGTTGGCGGCCTTCAAGAACGCCTCCGGAAGGCGTCCGGACATTTCAAGTGCGATATCGAAGTAGGCGTGTTTAAGCTCCGAATCAACGTTGAGTCCGTTTTCTCTCCAAAAGTCTAACGCTTCATCATTTTTTATGAGAGTCAGTGAGATACGAGGATGGCTATTTCCATAATCGGAGCTAAAATCTTTGTCTATCTTAGCTCTCAGCTTGAACAGAGCTTCATAGGGAAGTGTCGATGTGTTGATACATGCTAGGTTATTCGACATTTCGAGGTCGCGCATTGACGCCAATATCTCTCCACTCATTTTGTAAAAAATTTTGTCGAAGCGATTGATCAATGCGATCAACCTGTATCCCTCGCCCAGGCATGACGAAAAAAATTCAAGCTTTTTATTTGGCGGAAGATCGGCGGTTAAATGGCTTTCTGCTGCCCAGGCGTCTTTCGCCTCAGCTGAATCACGACACCAATCATTAACAAGTTGTCGATAGAGTCCTTCATCGTCGCGTACCGTGTCTACAGACAGCGTCGAGAACAAGGTTTTCGGGGGCTTGATCTTTTGGATCCGGTGTTCAAGCAGCTGCCTAAACTTCGGTCGTGAACAGCCGGGCGGTACTTCAATCAGCAACGAGGTTAGTCTCGGCGGTGACAGGCCTTCGACAATCCGGTCAATGGCCCTAGTTTGGGACATTAGCCCATCAGTCATTAATTCTCTCGTTGATCAACTCGCCAACTTTAGTCGCATAACGCTCAATTTGAGATTCCTGATCAAGTCGTAATGTCTCGGCTAGAATAGGAAACCTTAGTCCCCATTGATACTTACCGCCGCTTTTGAGGAGATTTGCTTCTCTCAAGTCGTCTCGATATTTGCGCCATTCCGATGGGCTCCCTAGTCGAACGATGTTCGATGCCTTTTCTACTCTAGCCCATTCTACATATGCCCCCTCAAGTGTCGTTTTAGCAGCTATTTCGTAGAGCAGCAGTAGGGCTCGATTCTCATCAAGCTCATCCCCCAGTGGCGAAACAGCTTGGAGTGTTGCTTTAACAGTATTTTTGAACTCTGGAATAGTCCCTTGCAGAACCTCATTGTTCAGCAGCTTTCTCACGGCTTGATAGACTAGTCCAGGACTGATTCGATTTCGCCTAGCGAGTTTAGCCGTCGCAAAAGCCAGTAGTCTCAAGTACAAAGGATGTCCACCAGTCATCTTGACCATTGTCTCGAACACAAGAGAAAAATCGCGACGACCATGAAGCTTAGTCGGTTGAATAATCTTTTTGGCATCCTCAAATGTTTCCGAAGAGTCGAAGCAAGATAGTTCAATGACGGCAGTAGAACCATACAGGGCGTTACCGTACTGAGCCGTGATCTTGCGCATAGAATCGGAACCGGCGATAACTAGCCCAATATCGTTATACTCTGTTGCCATAAGCCTAAGCTGATTTAAAAGAGACTCTACGTTCTCGCCTAATTCCTCACGATAAGCCTTTAACATCTTGTCGAACTCGTCGAAAATGATGATTGCACGATTTACATTAGGCCCAGCCAATTCGCACAACTTTTTCATATAAATATCAAGACGATCTGCAAATGAACTGTCTGCATCAGTCTTGGTAAATTGAGCCGCTTTCTGGATATCCTTCCGACTGAACCCACGACCAAGAAGATAATTTTTTAAGGGTTCGTTCAAAGGACCCAATGCGCAACTAGTGATATGGCGGAGGAATCGATTGAGAAATTCTCCAGATCTTTCTGTTGGATTAAATGAATCAACCGGGACTGTAAGTACCAAGCTGTTGCTATTGCTGTTGGAACTCACGCACATCTGGCTAGCACAGGCTTGAAGGAGTGAGGTCTTTCCGATTCTTCGAACGCCGTACAATAACATTGCGCTTGAGTTTTCCAGTGCGACCGCGGTCCTAATCTGTTCTATCTCATCTTGGCGGCCTATGAATGCTCGTCCACGGACCGGTTTACCATCGTACCCTTCGTAGATCTCTAGGAGGTTGTCCATATCAAGCGATGCGAAATCGCTTGCCGAGGACACGTCTACCTCCAGTGCTTTCGATCCACTAATCTCATTACCCGCTACCGTTTTTCCGAGAAAGTTGAACAAGATGGAATGAGCTGCCTGCTCATCGGTAGCTTCCACCGAAAAAGCGTGTTCTCTTGCTTCGTAAAGAATGCTGTCTTCACAGACAACCCAAACTGCTTCTGATTCTTCCTTGGCCCGAAAATCGGTGGAATCGCTATCACCGCCGATCCAGATTTTCAATTCAACCGGAGGATCACTCGGTTCTGGCTCTAGTCGCAACAGTACTGAATATTCGTTGCTTGAGCTGATCCTTTCTGCGTCTAAGACTGTTAGGCTAACAGACGTTTCGGATATGTCGATGTCCTTCTTGATTGCGGCGGCGAAACTTCTAATCGGACGAATATTGGGCTCAGTTAGCTTCTCTATTCGCTCTAACGTTTTATTTATTGCTTGAAAGAGTTTTGCGTCTTTTCCTGTGGACGCACGGCGGATCAGCACAAGATAATGTCTCAGTAGTTGCTGTGTCCTGCTCGTGAACTGCTCAAATGAGTTGAGAATTGCTTCTTCCTCACCAAGGTCATACAGAAGTAGTAGGAGTTTTGTTCTACTAGAAACCGTTATGTCCTGCTGGCCGGCCCCTAAGTCCCAAACGTTTTGGTAAAAAACTCTACCGCCACATATCTGGACAATCTTTGCGACGCGACGAGCTTCAAATTCGTTGTCACGACAACATGCCAAGTACTCGTCTATCATTCTCGGAGCTGACTCTTTCTCAAAATGACCGAGCCGAAACCACTCGCGCAGAATTAAGTTGTGGACACCTCCGAACTCTCTCTTTTGTAAAACCCCCCAATACCTAAAGAAGAGTCCAAACGCTAGGTCCAGCGTGTCCCGATCGGGGTTATCGCTATTGTATTGGTTCGCCCATGTCCGAATAGCGATCGCCAGGTGCCTCGATCTCGCAGGCATGTCCGCCGTTGTTACTAGCTTTTCTGCACGACCATAGTCCTGTTCACTGATTGCGGTTAGCGCATCAGTGAGTTTTATCTGTTCGGCACCTTTAGAAATCGGAACATCACCGAGTATGGTCTCCAATCTAACTGCCGCTGCTTCAAGGGCGCGATCATCCTCCAGATGGTCTTTGGTAATCGTTACTACCTCTTCTTGATCGGACACCATGCCCTCTAAGAATCCCTCCTCACGGAGGGCAGCGTAGAACTCCGATAAACTGGGTTTAGACACACTGTCGAAGGCTAGTAGGAACTTATGCCCCCTTCCTTTTGAACCCGATATGATGTCTTTAACGCCTGGGATGAGATGTTTTTCTATGCATGAATCCAAGCCCCACAGTTCGTCTTGTATTTCAGATGAGGAGACAATTGCTCTAGCTGCCTCCCACCACCGCTGCCGTTCATCCCTAACTTGATCAATGTAGAGAGATGCTTCTCCAGAAAGCTCCTTCTCCGGCCATCGAGAAGGACGATCCGCTTCCGCCACATAGTTGGCAAGCTCTGTTTGTGTCGTTCTCGGTAATTGTTGATCCCTCAGTTTGTTTATGTCGAGAATGTGCTCACGACGATCCTTATTGTCTTCCTTTACCTGATCGATTCGCCTTGTTAAATACGCAATCGTTTCGTTTTCAAGCCCATCTATGTTCGCTTCTGACAGCCACACGATAAGTCTGGCCTTGGCGGATCGACTCTCATCGTCAGATTCCGCCAAAGTGTTCGAAATTTTCTCGACGGATTGTGTTAGATCACGTACAACTGTGTTAGCAGCGCTGGGCTCCATTTCCGCCATACGGTCTGATAATTCTAGAATTGGGTCCTCGACTTGCCCCATGAGCTTCTTCGCATGGTCGGAAGTGTATTCGGACTCAAGCTTATCGAAGTCTGCGAGGAGTTCCTCAAAACCTGTCTTATTCCCCACGATTAGGTCTACAGTTGACCGAAGCTCACGGACTTCGGGGTCATCCTTAAACTCGCTGTAATTGCATGCTGCAGCCGCAGCATCAACAAGTTGGCAGTCTAAGAATGCTTTAACAATCTCTCCTGGTGAGAGTTCTCTTTCCAAGAGCAGCGTTGCTACTGAGTCTTGATACATCTGTCGCCAACTTACATTTCCGTCAACATAGCCCGCCCAAAGACTCATAGATTGCGGTCCAAACTCTAGCCACACTGGCCATTCATTTGAAAAGAGTTTCTCCGGTCTAGTCGCTTGGTAATCAGACGCTTTCCCACTAAGAAAACTCTCGATTCCGCTTAGTTCACCGAAATTTGACCAAATCTGTTCCAGCCCTGTGCCAATGGCTACTTGGCGAAGCAATTGATAGAGTTGTTGCTCAAACCAGTTCCGGCTACAGCTGGAGCTGCCTTCCTTGGCTGAACGCTGTCCCAACTGTTCAAGGAGTGTGGCCAAGCGCTCATCCTGTTCCCTAGCTTCCTCATTCTGAGCATCGAGAGCCTTTGAGTCAGAATACCAATCATGGATTTCGTCTATTCTTGTCTGAACGTAGCGACGCAAATGGGCGATATGCGTTTCATCAAATCTCCGGCGCCCTCCAGCATTCGATACAACCGTGTTAACCAATTCTCCGTTCTGTAGTTGTTTTTTTATATCTCTCACTTTGATGAGCACAAGGGGGAGATTTTCGTCAGTAATAGCTTCCGCCAAGCCATCAAAGTACATAGTGCTTGCTTCACGACGAAGCCCATAAAATCTATTCTCGAGTTTTGGCTGATATACGAGTCGTGCTGCCAGTTGCTCGGCACTAATCGACCTGTCATGTGTTTCTGCATCTACATCGATGTCACTTCCCCAGCTGCTCGCCAAAACGCGCCTTAGAGCTTCTGCTCGCCCTCCGACCCTGTTGAATAGCTGCATTAGATAGTTGAGAAGATCGTATGCGGTATGCCCGAGCGCTGCTTCCCGATCACCCGAGGTCCATGAATGAGAAGGCCATACTTGGTTAAAGAAAACTTGGTTCCCTTCCGAGAAGGACATGTGGAGGGCACTGAGGATAAGCGCTCTTGAAATAATGTCGTCTTTTCGTGTTAAAAGCTCCTGGAGCATCTGCGGCTTCAGGCAACAGAGAATCTCCACTAAGTCGGTAATGTCACCCGCAATTGCACGCTCTTCGAGTATTCTCCTCAATAGACGAACTCCTTCGTCGGAGTCTGTCTGGGTCCAATAGTCCAGCTCACCTAAGTGTCGAAGTAGGAAAGGTGTCAATTCTTTCAGCGAGTCGTTGTATAGCGAATGACCGAGTAGGCCGAGAACTTCCTTTTCTGTAAGGTTGAAAAGTGCCTGCGATAACGTTGGCTTAATTGCGTCAGATATCTTTTCAACTAGATGAGAATAACTCTCCGATGATTGCCGGATCTCAAAGATGTTGGATTCGAGCCTGAGGTTATACGTGTCAATTGCGGCTGCCACTGCATCGACGGACATATGCTTCCGACGCTCTTCGATGAGATCTTCCGGCCCCCTCCCACTGACAGTTTTGAATTCGTCAAGCGCCTGGTCCAAGAAATTGGACTTTTGCAATAATGTATCTAGTACATGCGAGTGCGCATCCATCCATTCAGCGTAGGCTTGAAGCTCGTTCGGTGTGTCTTCGGCGATTTTCACATCTGGTGTGTACTTGCATATGATTTGTTGCGCTAATTTCACAGTCTGTTGATAGTTGTCCCTCAGCTTTTTCTCGAATTCCCCTAGTATTTTTATCTGCTCCTGTTCCAATGCCGCGCATTCATCGAAGGCAGGTTTGTCCAAAGTTTTAGCAGAGCCTAGCGCCCGTCGGTGCTCTCGCAGCTTCTGCAATCTCTGTTGAATTTTTGCTAACGCATCAACTGAGTCGTTTGAACCATCAAACGGTATTGCGTCGCCGGCCCAACCCTCATCCGAGGATGGCCTAGATGAGCTCGATAACCTTGATTTAGCAGGGGGTCGGCTTGCAAGCACGGTCAAGTTGACGGAATCGGCTACGGTCTCCTGGTCATCGTCTACGCCAACTCCGAAGTACTCAGAGAATCCCTCGCCAAGCTTACAGATATGACCACAAAGAGCCTCTCGATCTTCGGGCTGGATTATGGAGTAGCCCATGATTATCAACGCTAAGGCTTCCCATTCCGATGAATGCGAGACAAGTAGTACGGGTGACTGTTGTTCTTTCTTTACCTGTTCACCAAACTTCTCTGGGTCTATCTTGGTCTTTTCGCCGTCTTTGAACTCGGCAGGCTTGATTAGCCGTTCATAGATGTGTTCTCCCCAAGAGACGGTGCGGCTGTAGCCGTAGATATAATTTGCAAAACCCAGCTTCGTCCTGTTTTCCGGATCGTTAAACGCCTGCCGAAGGAGTTTCTTCCTGGATATAGACTTATTTTTTACCCCTAGGTCCTTCAGTGCCCGTTTTACACTTCCTTTGTAGATTGCGCCTACTAAGTTAGCGGTGATCTTGGGAGGCAATCGACCGGTTGGATTTAGTGGCGCGTAGCTTGACTGAGGCATCGTGGTTGAGCTGAGGTTTAGGAGGCGTAACTTTTACTGTCCAATGGGTGTTTTTCTTTCCAACACTTAACAAGACTCTTGAATCTTTTAGAGAGAGTGAAGTGCATATTAAGAGAACATAGAGTTATGAATGCACGAAACATCCGCCATGTATTGCCTTCATAGGATTTAGAAATGCAGTAGATTAAAGTGCCTTGAAAAGCTACGTTGCCGATGAACGCTAGTGTTTCATTAGATAAGTACTCCCCTCCTCATCAGGCGATAGTTATACCCCTAATTCTGAATCTTTAGAAGGGTAAAAGAGGGGAGGTGTCAATAGGTATTAAATTTGGCGCTTTATAGGCTCTTTAGGGGTGTGGGAGAGGCTCCCCAATAGTCCGCCAATAGCTCTATACTGCCTCTTGTATGCACCGTTTAACCGTTGGAGAAATAACCGCACCAGTGCTTCTTACCTGAGACAGACTAATGAATGGGGCGGTACTCAGGGGGTAAACATAGTTGGCGAAGAGGGAACCAAAAACCTTCTCAGAGGCTCTTGGTGAGGTTCTAGGGGAAGGGCAGAGTAGGAGTCGGATACCTCAATTAGATGAACCTGATAGTCAGGAGCAAGCCCCCAGCAGTGCAAAAGGAAAAAAATTTCCTTCGAAGCGTCCAAATCCGAAGGTTGAGGGTCCAGAAACAACTGTTCCTGGATCCAGTTCTGCAAAAAATAATTTAAAAAAAATTCAGAGCATGGGGCGGCGTGGACAGCCTTATCGTCCTTATAGCGCGCGTGAACACGAGAACTATCTGGGTAGTCTGGATCTGTTACCTGGAGCCTTGCAGGTTTCGCCGTTTCCTGCTGGGTATGCTCTATTGGCCTTGAGTCTCGGTGAGGTGAACCCAGTTTGCCTGGAGGCCCAAATCGCCTCGAACAATCGTTTCCTAAAGAACGCATGGCTTCCGCCTAGCTCACCTAGGCTTGCCGGGTTAGACACTTTGAAGCAGAGCATTCGGGCTCGTACAGGCGTATTAGAGCGGAAGCTTGGCGCACAAAGGCGCTGGATATCGAAGCGGAACTCTGCTGCCGCTGCCAAAAGGCTAGAAATCTTTCGCCAGGAGGAACTGGCAAGGAAGGAGGCGAAGAAGGCCCGGGCCGAAAGACTAGGGGAGATTGCTAGGGAGCGCGAAAGGAATAAGGAGGAGGCTAGGCAGCGCGTCCAGCCATGGAAAGATGCAGTGGATCAACTGCTTAAACCGATGAGTTATGGCACGAAAGTCCTAACTCCGGAGTTAGACCAACAAGACGAGCAATTAATTAACGAGTGGATGCCAATCGTAGGAACTCCGTCACGACAGATATTTGAAAGAGGTCGCCTTTTGTCGGCTCGCGCTGCGGAGAAGGCCGCCGCAGAGATTTATCGAAAGGCTGGTTTTGACGTAGAGGATGTGTCTATCAGCCAATTAAAAAATGACGGAGCAGAAGAGTGGAAGAAATATGATCTCCGAGTTGGGCACGCCTTAATTGATGTAAAAAACGCTCGCCGAAACTTTACTAGCCCTGACAACTATACTGAACATTGCGTTTCGAGATTCAAACGGAATCGAGAGCTAAAAGAGGTGAGTATTTCGGGTTATTTATCTCCCTATATTTCAGATTTTGATGAGGACTCGAAAGGCCAGAAAAAAGAGGAGCCTATTTTATTTCTAGGGGAGACATCGGGGTCCTATTTGCAGAAGCTAGGGCGATATTTCTCCAATGAATCACTGGATCTCTTCTTTTCTAGGGATCAGAAAGGGGCTTACTTTATACCGTCGTGGGCCTATGAATATCCCAGACATTTTTACGGCAACTCGTGTTTGGATAGCCCGTTTATGTTTTCGGCCGATTGGCCGAGTTCGGAGGACTTTAGGTTATTAGGAGTAAAGTCTCCGTACCCTTTGCTTGCTTTGTTAAACTCAGGTCAAAAAGACTCCGGGGGTTGGCATCTCCATCCTAACTCGCTGAATATATCTAAAAGAATTGCTTCAAACCTCACCCAGTTGGATAGAAGTCGACCCGTCTTGTGGCTGACAATTTTGACCGAAATTTTGACTTTAATTCGATCAGGAATAGGCGTTGGCAGCTGGAGTCCTATGGACCTAGCCCGTGCCATTTTCTTTTCTGAGGACAGAGATCGGGTTAGGCCGCTGGGTTTTTACGATCCACTCAAAACAATAGAAAGCCTTTTATCCGTCTTAGATTCTGTTTGGATACACTGCCGGGAGCAGGTGACGCAGTTCGATGCTTTTCGCCTAACAAACAGTAATATTCTGTCGGGTCGGGAGAGTGGAACAGGTGGTTGGCAAACTATCATCGCCTACTGTGGGGGATGGAAGTACCGTGGAGAAAAAGTTGTCGCAAGATGCGGAAATAATCCTATCTATCTTGGCAGGGAAAGTTCCTGTGGAGCTTGTGGGAAACTTATTTGTAGCGAATGTGGCTTTTGCGAAAGGGCTTGCCCCGACTGTGAGGAGAGCCAGAAAGCGATGAGTAAAGATGTAGATTCTCCAGAAACCAACCCTTTTGAATGAAAAAATATTTCCATTTCGAGCCCTTGAAAGTGACACCTACTTACTTGGCACCTCGATCACGGTGGGGTAGTGATGCGCAAGAATCGGAAAAATTGGTACAGCCTGCCAATTGAAAGGGCGAAGAATGCGGCGAAGGTTGTGTGCAGCCAGTCCGGTGATCGCTATGTGAAGTTTTTCGGTGGTCCAGAGCCTAGTGAAGAATTGGCCGATACGGTAGGCAATCTTCATGACTCCGTAATGCGTCAAAAGAGTGGTACGGCACTGGAAATTGCCGCACAAGTAGCGGTAAAAATCAGTACAGCAGCAGCATTCTCAGGCGCCTTGCTCGGTGCTGCGGCAATGTTTGGAACTGCGTCTACCGGGACAGCGATTAGCGCGTTATCCGGTGCGGCATTCACGAGCGCGGCCTTGGCCTGGATCGGGGGGTCAGTTGCGGTTGGTGCAGCAATTATGAGTATGGGAGCAATTGCAGTTGGCGTCCCAGCTGTCATTTCAACTCGACGATTAATCAGGAAACACGTTAGCGCGCCACCTCGAAAAGAAAAAGATCTGACATTAGATGAGGCCAAACACTTAGCTGCCCTGAGGCACCTCTTGATTACCCTGAAGAGGCTGGAGCAGGAGAAACCAAGTCAGCCACGGCTAATTCGACGGCTCGTATGGTCCGAGATTCTTAACCCTACCATCGATTTTTTCGACGCCCGCCTGCATACGGGATACTCCGAGTGGCCGGTGTATTCAAGGCGCCGGCTTGAAAGTGCAATTTCAAAGCTCAAGCGAATAAGGGTGGGCGAATCGAAATGGGAGCAGGCATCTGTTCCCATAGGAATAGTTGTAGCGGTCACTCTCAAGTTGCTTGGCGGATCAACCGTATTTACCGAACAGGAAGAACTCGTACTAGACGCATTCCGACGGTCTACCAGCCAACTAGAACGCGCGACTTCAAATGAGATAGGAGAATATTTGGATCAGTTCTCCCCAGCGCAATTGGCCGGGATTCAGAACAACGTCAAGGGGATCTATCATGAGATCGCCTATGTCGATGCTGAGAATACCGACGAAGACCAATACTTAGCGAGGTTGTTTCCTGACACGAATCACGCTGGGGCAGACGTTCAGATATTAGCTGCTGATACGGGAGAGGTGATTGAGGCCTTGCAACTTAAGGCGACTGATAGCGCAGCTCAGGTCGCGACTCATCTTGAGCGATACCAAGATATCGGCATACAAGTGACTGAAGAGCTTTCTGAAAAGCTGGGGGTTGAGGGATCTGGGTTCAATAATGAAGACTTATCCAACGACTTGAGAACAACAATAGACAAGCTATCTGGAGACAAAGATTTTCAGGAAGTGCTAGGCACGACTGCTGAGGCAGCATTAACTGCGAGCCTAGTTACTTTTCTTATAGGCACCGGGGCCGCATTGAGACGCGGTGAGAGATTAGACGCCCTAAAACCCGACCTTTTGGGTAGAACAGCAAATGCAATGAAGTTAGGCGGTGTTACGGCGCTGGTTGTTGAGCTGATCTCGTAGTGGCTTTATGCTCATCCCCCCTCAGTCAGTACAAGCCATTCTTCCACCAGCTCGGTAGCACGTTCCTTTCCTCAAGGTTTACGACCCGGCCTATTTGCAGATCTGAACCCCATCAGAGGTGGGCGAGAAAAGGCGCTGGAAGCTGAAACAGAGCTGACTGAGGAGCTGTGTGCCAAGGACATGCTGTGCATTACAACTAGGGGTGAATAATGAAATCAGAATCGCCTAAATGCCCGAAATGCGGTTCAGAGAAGGTTGCTTGCCATCTCTATGGTTTATTCCCTGCAGAAGAAGATGTTAAATCGATAGAATTGAGAGGTTACCGTGTTGAGTACAGAGGGTGTTGGGATGGCGATTCATACCTATACGCTTGTGATACCTGTAATCACGGTTGGGACTGATGGTGATAACTGGGTTTCAGTTAGGAAATCTAAGCCCTAATTAAGAATTAACGGGCGGGAGAGGCAACGTAATGGCGGATCTTGGAAAACTAGAGCGCGTAGAGTTACGCGATATATGGCAGACAGAGGCACAAGATTTCACGCCGTGGCTCGCACAAGAGGAAAATCTAAAAGTTTTAGCTTCTGTGCTTGAGTTGGAGTTGGAGTTAGAAGCACAAGAAAGAAATGTCGGCCCATTTCGCGCTGATATTCTTTGCAAAAATGTGGATGACGGTAGTTGGGTTTTGATTGAGAACCAAATTGAACGGACAGACCACACTCACTTAGGGCAACTTTTGACTTATGCCTCAGGTCTACAGGCGGTGACAATTGTATGGGTAGCTGCAAGGTTTACAGACGAGCACCGTGCTTCACTTGACTGGCTAAATGAAATTACAGATGACACGTTTCGGTTTTTTGGTTTAGAAGTAGAGCTCTGGAAGATTGGTAATTCGCCTGCCGCACCAAAGTTCAACGTGGTTTCAAAACCAAATGATTGGAGCCGCTCCGTTAGCACAGCAGTGAAGAGAATAGCTACTGAAGGTATGACTAAAACGAAGGCGGCACAGCTTGAGTATTGGATTTCATTTAGAAATTTTATGATTAAAGAGAACAGCAGAATAAAACTGCAGAAACCGTTTCCTCAGCATTATGCTAATTTCACAATTGGGCGCGCAGGGTTTTTGTTGGGTGCTCTATTAAATTCCAGACAACAAACGATCGGCGTCGAACTGTATCTAGGCGGTGAAAAGGCAAAGGCTTATTTTTGGTTGCTGTCCGAACAAAAGGAAGAAATAGAGGAAGATCTAGGGTTTGGTTTGGAGTGGATGGAACTACCTGAGAGAAAAGCTTCGCGACTGCTTGTTAAGTGGAATGACAAGGATCCTGCAAATCAGGATGCATGGCCAATGTACCATCGATGGATGAAAGAAAAACTTGAAAAATTTGATTCTGTTTTTCGGCTGCGTATAAAGGATCTTAATGCGGATGAATGGCAACAGGACGTCATGTAATGCCATTTTTTCTGGTGCGATGGACTAAGTCTGTCCATCAGTCAGAGCGATCCATTCTTCTACAAGCTCGGTAGCCCGTTCCTTGCCTTTCTCCTTGCTCATTTGAGCCGCTTTCTTCCTCAAAGCCTTAATAATGGCGGGTCTGCCCATTTCAGAGGCGATTTTTCTCAGTTTTTGAGTGGTCATAAGGTTCTCCTGATCGGTGGGGCAGAGTGCCGGTGGTTGGCCCTCTGCGGGGAATTACAGAAATCTCTCTCCTTTACTACGTAAAGGGGAGAGAGATTCCTGTACCGATATCTCGTTGGCTAGAGGGTTTTAGGCTGGCGGGCTAACGGAGCTATACTGGGGGTAACTTTGGGGGTAGCTGCTCGGGATGGAGTCTATTAAGTAGAGCAAAAACAATAGGGTAGGGCGCCTTTGTGATTCCGGGCCTAGCCTCCATTTTCCCTTCCGAGTAGATCCAGAGAGATCCAATAAAGTACATGACTCTCTGTATTTATAGATTTTTACATCCAAAAGCTTCCATGCTTCCGTCGAGCGACCAGCTATTTCTTAGCTACGCCACGGACTCGGGTCCTTAGCACTTTCCGGCTCAGCCGTAGGTCCTGTGGGCGGCGGCTGATCGGGAGCCGGATCTGCAGTACGATGCTCGAATACTTTTGTGGCCAAGGCAATCATGCTTGCCACGTCGCTCAGATTCGCCGGTACGATAAGGGTATTAGCAGCCTTCGCTAGGTTTCCAAACTGCTTTACATAGTCCTCTGCGACACGTAGCTGCATCGCCTCATGACCTCCGGCCGCGTTAACCGCCGTGGCAACTTCTCGAAGACCCTTACCAGTCGCAGTCGCAACAGCCAGAATCGCCTGAGCTTCACCTTCGGCTTCATTGATTTGCTGCTGTTTGGCTGCTTCAGATTCCTTAATAACCCTCTGCTTCTCGCCTTCCGCCTGATTGATATTCGCGTCACGCTCTCCCTCAGAGGTCAAGATGACTGCTCGCTTTTCACGCTCTGCGCGCATCTGCTTCTCCATGGCGGAGAGCACGTCCGTCGGCGGATTGATGTTCTTGATTTCGTACCTGAGGACCTTCACTCCCCAGGCCGCAGACGCCTTGTCTAGCTCATTAACCACGTTCGCGTTGATGGCTGATCGCTCTTCAAATGTGCGATCCAGGACGATCTTGCCAATCTCGCTTCTCAGCGTTGTTTGGGCCAATTGAGAGATCGCAAACGCGTAATTCATAATTCCATATGACGCACTTTTTGCATCTAACACCTGCATGTAGAGAACACCGTCGATCCCGACTTGGACGTTATCTCTTGTGATGCAAATCTGCTCCGCGATATCGACCGCCTCCTCTTTCAGACTGTGTCGGTAGGAGATCTTCTCGATAAACGGGATAAGGATATGGAATCCAGCCTGAAGTGTCTTACTGTATTTCCCCAAGGACTCGACGACAAAAGCCCTCTGCTGTGGAACAACAATAGCGGTTTTCGCGATCACAAAAACCGCTAGTACGGAAATCATTAAGACGGTAATAAACACAGGTTCCCCCAGGATCTCAGTCAAAAGCTCGATCATTTCTGCTCCAATCTAGTTGCTACAGATTCTCACTCGAAGCGTGAGACCATCTATCTCCTCAATGACGGCATTTCGCCCACTCGGGATCGGCTCTTCACCGCTATTGATCGCTGTCCAAGTCGTCCCCCTGTACTCCATCCTACATTGAGCTCCAGCATCCAGTTGCTCGGCGAGTACGACTATCTCGCCGATAACCGAGTCGGAAACTCGTTCCATACCTCCTCGGATCTTGTCGTAGAGTTTCCTCCGAAACATCACCATGCTGGCAATCGATAGAACAGCGAATAGCAGCCACTGCGCCCACGCCGGCAGCCCAAGGCCGGTAAGCTCTGTCAAGCCCACGACAACGGCACCAGCGCCGACAAAGATCAAGTAGAACTGTGCATCAACACCGACGAGCTCTGCACAGAAGAGAAGCGCGCCGATAACCATCCATCCCCACCACGGCATTTTATCCCCTTTGGATACGGACTCGAAAGCTAGTGAATATTGTACTTTCTAGCCATCATTAATCCCACTTGACACTTTTAGTCTTGCTTGACTGGCAACTTGTTTAATGCGGCTCGACAGAATTTCCACTCCGGGAGAAAGTGATCCATCAGCGCAACGAAACGGCTGTTATGGCTCGGTTCAAGCAAGTGCGCCAACTCATGAACGATGACGTACTCTAAGCACTCGGGCGACTTTTTGGCTAATTCAAGGTTGAGGCGAATGGTGCAGGAATGTGGCGTACAAGACCCCCAGCGAGTTTTCATCTTGCGGACAGTGAAATTTTCCAGTGAGACCCTCATCTTCTCCTCCCATTTTTCGATCAGTGGTGAAGCCTCTTCTTTGACCTGCTGGCGATACCATTCATCTACTACGGAGCGCCTTTTAGCCTCAGTGGCTCCGGGGCGTGTCTGGAGAACCATGTCGCTATTATCCAGCTTCACAAGCGGGGCAGCGTTTTTCTCTACCACCTTTAGAAAATAACCCTTCCCCCACAAGTAATGACTCTCCCGATCCAGGTACTTCGGCCGGAATTCGCATTTCTGGTTATTCAGTTTTTGCTGTTGTTTCCTAATCCAACCTATTTTGGAGATCGCGAAACCACGGATCGTATCTAGCTTCATCTTGAGGGGCGCGGAAATACGCACCGTCCCCGTCGGTGGGTAGACGCGGAGATGAACATTCTTGATGTCTTTGCGAACGACATCGGCAACGATATCGTCAAATTCAAGCCTGTCGATCATCAGAGCTCATAGTGCCTAACTACCGATAACTAACCCCATAATCCAATGCCAAATACGGCGTAACCAATAAAAGATAAATAGTGGCTAGAGTTACAATTGCCACGGCAGCCTTCACCCATAACCGATTACCCTGAAAAGTCCTGCCAGCTTCTGTGATCAGGCTTATAACCCGATAGGCACTGTAGCCACACACGGCCAAAACCAAGCCTACTTTTAAGTACAGGAAGCCGATGTGCATAGGTACGCCTAAAGTCCTTCCTATGGGCGTATAAACGGCTAGAAAGCTGACTAAATAGAGGGCAGACAGGTATCCGAGTCCATAGAGCCAGAAGGTTTTAGCTAGGCTTGCCGGCTTGGTTTTTGCCATGTAGAGCCCCTTGCTCCCATCCATTCCGCCAGCCTGAATATAGGGTAAAGTTGCGGTGGACGCACGCTCATCATGATGGCTTGCCCTAACCAGTGAGGTGGCTGGACGTAATGGAATTAATGACTCGCTGCTCGTTGCTTTTTTTATTTCTACTGGGACTAAACGGCTGCGGAACCAGTGATGATATCTCAGGTGTATACACTGAAATAGACTCGGAAGAGTTTCCCATAGAGATCGTGTTATTGGAGGATGGTACCGGAACATTCACTTATGGGGGCGCGCAAATAGGACCTGAAGAAGCACTGGCATGGGAGTATCAAGATAATGGCGTTTACGAAGTAAATTATTTCGATGACGCAGGAGTCGTTATTGCCGTCGAGGAGTTTGTTGTTGAGGACGGAATCCTGGTCTTTATCGTTGAAGGTGAAACCTACAGGTATCGGAAGTCGAACGATGCGCTCTGATCCTGAAGGGATTGCCCTCCGCGAAGGGGATTATGAATATGCTTGGGGAGTTTGTGAAGAGTTAAATCACCAAATGAGATAGGCTAAGTAAAGACTGCCACAACCCATTAAGAGAATAACAATAGTGGTCCAAATGTGAGTCCATCCAGTGAAATTCATGCTAAGGCCCGTTTTTGTTCGGCCATCCTTTTTGGCTTTAGTGAATCCTCTGTCAGTTACCAAAGAAAAGCCCATAGCCCCGACGAGGTATAACCCTACAGCTGCAAGGCAAAGAGAGATAAACATCTGGAGTGGCATGCCAAATAGCCACGATAGAAGTCCATAAGCTATTGCGACCCCAATTAGTATCAAATACATTATCACGGCCTCCCCGTAAGCCACTGATCTTTATATAGCCCAATGTTTGAAAAAGGTAAAGCCCTTTAGAGGAAAGCCAAGATGGGCACTGAAGAATTACAAAAAACAATTTTCAAAGGCTTTTTAAAGATAAGAGAAATGGAGGGTGTGCCCCTCTATACAAAACACAGAATGCTCCAGTACTTGATGGGCATGAATAAAGACGGGTGGATAGTCATAGGAATCACCGAAGCAGCTTTAGAGAAATTCAAAGAAAATGATTACAAAAGGACGAAAGGAGTCAACAGAAGTCATATATTTCAAAGAAGCGAGACGAGCCAAAAAATGTTTGAAAAAACAGATTGGGATATAGAGAGCTGGTGGAATTTCTATGTAGAAAGGGACGAGTGCATACTTGCGACTTCTAGTGAGAACATGAACAAGGAGCCTGATGTAATCAAGTATGAAGTTCCTCGAGGGTTATTCAAAACACGCGCGATTGGATTCACATTAAAAAACGCTGAAAAAGAATTTTTAAAGAACCTAAGTAGCTAGTTTGTTGGTTACCTTTGTAGGGGAGCGTAAAAATGGCACTTGTCGATGGATCAAACTTCTATGACTGAATATGCAATTAGGACTTGTATAAAATGTGGAAGAAAAAAATCTGCTAACAAAATATACACAAAATTAGTTGAAAAAACCTATAAAGGTTCATCGCGAAGATCAATAAATATTCTTACATGGCTTGGCCTTTTATTTGGCGACAAAGGCTCGAAGAGAGCAATTAAACAATGGTTGTTCCAGTCGACAAACAGAAGATATTCTGGGCAGACCGCAATAGCAATAAATCTATGCAGCCTGTGTTACCACCGAGTTCCTTCTAGACGATCTGGAAGTGGCTTGCTAAAAATTCTTTTTTTCCCATTTTATATACCGTACAAAATATTCAAGCTTCTACTAACCAGTCCACTTGTTAGAGAACTCATTCTTTATTTGCTGAGTGCTTTGGTTTGGTTTATTTCAAAATTTCTTAAAGCCCTAAGATACTTTGGTTTAAAAATCGTGGATCAGGATGGTGATGGAAAACTTGATAAAAAAGACTTTGATATTGCCTATGACAGAGTGAGTCGTTTATTTCAAAAATCAAATAAAAAGGAAAGAACTGAATAAGTCTAGGAGATCGACATGGGATTGATTAATTTTGATAAAAGAACAAAGTTTGGAAGAGAGAATGCAGAGACCCTCGCTATACTTAAGTTTTTTTACTGGATTGCCAAGGTTCTATTTTGGCCGGTTAAATTCATTATAAAGCTCTGTATAAATCTGGTAAAACTGATTTGGCGTAAACGGCGTTTCATTTTGCATGGTTGCACTTTTGGTGTTTTTATATGGGTTCCAAAGCTATTTAGAAAACTCAAAGAAAGGACGAAAAATCAGATTTCTGACGGGAACATTAAGACTCGGTCAGAGCGATAAAATCTTCCATGGAAAACATTAGGGCGGCGCTGGAGCAGAAACCGCAGGAGTTCTTGCTGCCTGAGACTGGCTAGAACCCTTGGGTGGCGCTAGTTTGCGCGCCTTTCTGAAAAGGTCTATAAAAAACGTCTGAAAGCTGGCCTTGGGGAGGGTTAGTGATGAAATCCAGTACCTCATATAGCAGCCTGCACTCGTTCGGGTGGTGCGTTGTTTTGCTTTTGGTCTCGACTCAGAGCTGGGGGCAAGAGTGCGTTGGTGGTAACTGTTCTAATGGTCAAGGCACCTGGAACTTCGCCGATGGAGCCCAATACACTGGTGAGTTCAGGGCTGACTTATTCCATGGCCAAGGCGAGATCTTACTCCCTAGCGGAGATCGATTTGTTGTTGATGACGGAATCCTGGTCTTTATCGTTCAAGGTGAAACCTACAGGTATCGGAAGTCGAATTAAAAGGAGTTTTCACGATGTTTTTAGGTAAGTTAAATAACAATTATCGTATGCGCGTCTTAGTTTGTGCCGTGCTAACTGCGGTGGTTGCGAGCTGTGGCAGTCTAGATCAGCCCTTTGAATACATTCATATGCCGGGCACCGAGCCTGCTGCCGGTGCCAATATGCCGTTTACGTCGGCGATTCAAGTGCGTTCAGGCAATCTGCTATTTCTGTCTGGTACGGTCGGCGCACCGAGTCCTCACAGCCACCCACATATTCCGGCGGAGTTCGATCATCTTGATTTCAGCCCTGAGGCTCAGACCACTCGAGTCATGGAAAGAATTAAGGAGACGATTGAAGCGGCTGGAGGAGAAATTACCGACGTTATTCAAGTTACTAAATTTGTAAAAGATGTTGCTTCTAACGGAGATCCAATTAGAGAGGTAATGAATCGATACTGGGGGCCTAGTCATCGCCCGGCGAGCACGACAGTGGAGATTGTTCGGCTGGCGACCGACCCGCGGTTTATCCTCGAGGTCGAAGCGATAGCGGTCTTACCAAATTGAGTCGTCAGTGTTCCTCAGAGGAAATCAGCAATGAAAAATTGGCTAATAGTTCTCGCTGCAGCTCTTTGTGCTACGGGTTGCGCGCCGACTAATCTTCAATCGAATGCCAATGTAGGTGATCGTTCTATTCCGAGCTTTTTACAACCGATCGATCTCCTGTCAAAAGTAACAGGGCCGTTGTCATGGGAAATCACAACCGATAGTGAAATAGCTCAGTCGTACTTCGACCAAGGCTTACAGCTACGTTATGCATATGGCGTCAATGAAGCTGCTCGAAGTTTCCGCGAAGCGCAGCGTGCGGACCCCGGTTGCGCGATGTGTTACTGGGGTGAAGCTTACGCGCTCGGTTCCTTTCTGAACGGTGCGATTTCTATCGAGAAGGCGCCATATGCGTTCACTGCGATTCAACGCGCGGCGGAATTAATCGATGGTAATGGTACTCAGATCGAGAAAGATTTAATTGCAGCGAGTTTGCCGCGCTACCCAGACGATTACATGCCAGCAATGAAACCGGAACTCGATCAGTTGTTCGCTGATGCGATGCGGGTGGTATATGAGAAATACCCGGACGACCTTAACGTCATTGCGATCTATGCCTCGGCACTCTTTCTACTGGAGCCCCGGCGTGGTGTCAGGGAAATGGACGATCCTGATGTCATTCGCCTTCATGCTGTTCTACAGGACGGTCTTACGCAGGATATCCGCCATCCTGGGCTTTGTCATTTATTTATCCATGCAACCGAATCGACCGTGCGACCGGACCTGGCTGAGCCGTGCGCGGAACATATTAGTAGTGCAATCCCGGGCGCAAGTCACATCAACCATATGCCATCGCATACATGGAATGAGGTCGGGCGATGGAACGATTCGGTGCGTGCCAATACAGTTGCGTGGCACTCGGATCAGAAGGCTGCGATCGGTGAAGGCGTGGCGATCTATCCGACCCATAATTTAACGATGCTGTTGTTTGCCGCGTCTTATGGAGGGCAGGGTGCGGCAGCTATCCAGGCGGGAAAGGACTACGTAAAGCTAACCGGCAACCCCATGTACCATGCTTTGACTCTCATTCGTTTCGGGCGTTTCGATGAGGTGTCGGCGTTGAATCGCCCTACGGCGCGAAGTAGGGTCGATAATATTCCTCTCGACGTGACGAGTGCGCTATGGGATTTCGCTTATGGTTATTCACAATTAAGGGCGGGTGACATTGACTCCGCGGCTACGATTGCGGACGATTTATTCGAAACTGCTCGTGTAACTGAATCGAGGTTTCGTTTCCATCGCGGTGGCCTGATTGTTGGTACTGTTGCGAATATTCTCGCAGGAGAGGTGAAACGGGCACAGGGAGATCTGGGTTCGGCGATCGAAACGTTACTAATTGCAGTCGATGTCGAGGATCAGATTGAGTACGACGAGCCTGAACCGCTGCCGTTTGCTGCCCGCCATTGGTTAGGTGCTGCTCTGATGGAAGCTGGACGCTATATGGAAGCCGAAGAAACCTATAGAGAGGAGCTTGAAGATCATCCGCACAACGTTTGGTCACTGCACGGCCTGATAGCCGCACTAGTGGCTCAAGATAAAAGCGACGAGACAGTAGAAGCAGATTTCGCCGAGAGCACGATCCACGCCGATACGTGGATCGTGCAATCGCGATTCTAGGTGAGTCTATTTCCCATCAGTCAGAGCGATAAACTCTTCCACCAGCGCGGCAGCCCGTTCCTTACCTTTCTCCTTGCTCATTTGAGCCGCTTTTTTCCTCAAAGCCTTAATAATGGCGGGTCTGCCCATTTCAGAGGCGATTTTTCTCAGTTTTTGAGTCGTCATAAGGTTCTCCTGATCGGCGGGGCAGAGAGCCGGTGGTTGGCCCTCTGCGGGGAATTACAGAAATCTCTCTCCTTTACTACGTAAAGGGGAGAGAGATTCCTGTACCGATATCTCGTTGGCTAGAGGGTTTTAGGCTGACTGGCTAACGGAGCTATACTGGGGGTAACTTTGAGGTTAGTCGCTCGAGAAGGACTCTATTAAATAGATTAAAAACAATGGAGTAGGGCGACTTTGTGATTGCGATCCTAGCCTCCATTTTGCCTTCCGAGTAGATTCCCGGCGCTTGTGACAAGTGACCCCGGACGCCCGAGTTCAAGAGAGAGGTTGTGATAATCAAACGCAGAGCTTTAACCGTCGTCGCAGGATTGTGCGGCATCTTGGCGTATACCGCTGGGCCTATAGGAGTCGCGCAGGTCGTGGCGGGCCAGGCGGTCGATGCGAATGGCGCTCCCCAGTACCGCGTTGATCCATTCTGGCCCAAGCCGCTGCCGAACCAGTGGAGCATGCAGCAGGTCACGGGCCTTTACGTCGACCACATGGAGCATATCTGGTTCATTAATAGGGGAAGAGCCGCCCTGCCGATCGAGCTGGCGGCGGAACTCGGGCCGGGAGCGGCGCTGTGCTGCGTGCGCGGGCCGGAAATAATCGAGCTCGATCAGGAAGGCAATGTCCTGAACGCCTGGGGAGGCCCCGGCTACCATCCGCTGTGGCCGACGTACCTCCAGACAGTGATTCCCGATAGCGAAGGCTTCGTCTGGGTTTCCGGCGAGGCGGCTCAGGACAGTATCCTGAAGTTTACTCGTGAGGGCGAGTTTGTCTGGGACTTTGACCGTAGGCCGCCGAGACTCGGTACAGAAGCCGATAATCGAACGCGTGACGCGCAGGAGAACAACCAGAACGTCGACGAAATTGTGAACGTGGGGCGCTTTCAGCTCGACGAGGTAGACAACGAGATCTACATCATCGACCAGAAGCGCGTTACCGTCTACGACGCTTCGACGGGCGATTTTAAACGTGGCTGGGGCGGCCACGGCATGCCGTTGAGCGAGATTACTAACGAGCCGATTGCCGGATACGAATGGACAGGCGAGCCACCGCCAGAAGAAAGAAATTTCGCACCGACGCTGCACTTCATCGAGATCTCGACAGACCGGCGCGTCTACATCGGAGAGCGTGGCCAGAACCGGATTCAGGTGTTCA
>Ga0315339_1001251_pt1 | contig 23812 bp, 20 predicted proteins | sample ASW17metaG_FD_204514 | JGI IMG/M metagenome (GOLD analysis project Ga0315339, IMG submission 204514) | Ammonia-oxidizing marine archaeal communities from Pacific Ocean, United States - ASW #17 | ecosystem: Environmental > Aquatic > Marine > Oceanic | place: USA: California | collected 2016-12-05
TGGTTGAACAGCGGTCGACCTTATTGCCGCTAACATCGAATTGGATGAATAACAGAGATCCCCGACATAGTTTTTAATTAACTAACTATACTTATTTTACAAAGCCCCGATAAGCCAAATGGCTCGTCGGGGCTTTTTATTTTATTTACGATAAATACATTAAATTATTTGAAAATAGATTAAATAATTTTCATAAAAGTGAAATTATTTGAAAATAAATAGAATTATTTGAAAATATTTACTGGACATGGTCCAAGAGATAGTTTACCTATTAAACAAACAAAGGATGGATTCGATGAACAAAGTATTTATCAAATGTCCGGCTTGCGGCGATGGGCTCTATGCAACGCAGCTGAGTTGCAATCGCTGCGATACCACGGTTCAGGGCAGCTTTTCGTTAAGCGCTTTTGATCGCCTGTCAGCCGATAGCCTGCACTTTTTAGAGATATATATCAAAAATAGGGGCAATCTTAAAGAAATCGAGCGGGAGTCAGGTGAACCGTATCCGGCATTGCGCAGTAAGCTCAATGCCGTAATCGGTGAAATGGGTTTCGAGGTCAATGGGGAAGAAAAAATTGAGCAAGCGGATTTGCTTGATGAGCGTCGGCAGATCCTCAATCGTTTGGATCGCGGTGAGTTAGGTGCAAAAGAAGCGACTGAGGCGCTACAAAAATTGAAATGAATCGAGAGGAAAATGGGTTATGAGCGAAGAAAGAATGGCCATATTGCGGATGCTTTCCGAAGGCAAGATCAGCGTAGATGAAGCGGGCCGGTTGCTCGAAGCGGTTGGCGACGGTCCTCTGGCCGGCCAGGGGGCGCAGGAGTCGCGTGATGAGCGTCGGCAACCGCGCGATTTTGGCGAGTTTTTCGAAGATGTCGGCGAGGAGGTACGGCGGGCCGTGAGTTCCGTACACGAGGGCGACATCGGCGATACGGTGCGCAAGGAAGTCGATAAGGCGATGAGGACGGTACGGGGTATGGATTTGGGCAACGTCGTTAATGAAGTGGTTGATCAGGTTAAAGTTGTCGTTAGCGAGGCGGTCGATGGTGCCTCGAATCGCCAGATAATAGATCGAGAAGAGGATTGGATATTTGACGATGCGGCCATCGTGGCCTTGCAGGCTGAAACTGGCAATGGCAATATTGTTTTCCAGCCCGGCACTGGCACTGCAGTGAAGGTGTGTGCTCATATCAAGATCAAGGCGCATACCTCCGAGCAGGCCGAGGCCTTCGCCGAGCAGGTTGTGGTGCATGCCGAATGCACGGGTGAGACGGTGCGGATTTATAAGGAGCATCCTAAGCCGCCGCGCGGGGTCAATGTGACGATCAACTACAAAATCGAGGGGCCGCGGCATCTGGATTTGGATCTGTGCACGGTCAATGGCAACGCGACTGCGAGTGGGAGCGAAGGCAAGGTTACCGCTCAAACCACGAATGGCAATGTCGCCCTCGATGGTAGTCGCGGCCAAGTGCAATTGCGCACACAAAACGGAAATATCCGTGCAATGTTGTTGGAGTTGAGATACGAAGGGCTTTTCACCAATACCAATGGCAATATCGAAGTGCATTTGGTCGAAGGGGAAGCGCCGCTGACGGCGACTTCGACCAATGGCAATGTCGATTTGCGTTTGCCTGTGGATTTTAGTGGTGTTTTAGATGCCCGCACGACCAATGGCCGGGTTCGGGCTGCGCCGAATTTGGGTGTGATGGGCACAGTTAAGCGCACGTTGGTCGAAGGCCCGATCGGCGCCGGCGGTGATACGCGAGTGCGGGTGCATACGCTCAACGGCAATGTCTCGGTCGGTCGTCTGCATGGGGAGGAGCAATAAGGCTATAAATAGGTATTATCGATCGGCTTAAGCACAGCGATATTTCACCACAAGGCGCGATTCTCAGCATGCGTGCTTGCGTCGTTGGGGTGTCGATCGCGATTATGTTGCAAGGTGGATCTATCGGACGCCAATTCACCCGAATTTCAGCTTATTGGCCAGTGCTTACCACTTATAGTTAAGCGCTAAACGCGGTTGCGGGCTGATATTTCCGCTGCCGGCATGGGCGCATAGATAATCGTAGAACAGCACGTCCCCTCGGCGCGGTGTCAGCACCAAAGGCTTGCGCAAATCCGCCTGCGCTAAATCCTGGTTTAAAGCCCACATGTCTTCATAGCGTTCTTCGTCTGAGCGCGCCAAGGCTTCGATTTGCCGATGCGAGCCGGGCCAGACGGCTGTGCCGCCGCCTCGTTCTGCAACATCGTTGAAAAAGATCATTGTCGCGACGCGGAAAGGACGGGGAAAGACCTTGTGTCCGTGTTCCTTTATCGCGTGGTCGATATGGGGGCCGAGCGTCTGCCATGGGGCTTGCGACGGGAAGATATTAATGGCCAAAGCACCACCCGGTGCTTTGGTGCTATCGAGTGGATCGCCGCAAAGTTCGGCGGCGGCTTGCAGGAAATCATCGGTATAGCAGGCGATTATCTCCGCATGGTCGTGGCCTTGGGCGTAATTGCCGTCGGGCCAGGTCGCGCGGTCATCGGGGCGGGCTTGCATGCAATCCCACATCGCTTGTTCGGCCGTGTTGGCGATATTATCCGGAATTAGGCCCGACAGCAGGATATAGCCGTCGCGGGCGTAGATTTCTAATTGTGTTTGGCTGAGGGGCACTTTTCTCCTAGGGTATGACGAACAGAGCCGTAAGTAATATGACCACATAGAGCCCCGGTCCACTGATGGCGAACCAGCCCCAGCGGTTCAGATGTATCGCGGCCCACCCCGTGGCCCCGGCGTGCAACAGGAAGGCAAAGCCAAGGTAGAGATTGAAATCGGCGAGTGCGAGGCGCATGGCCGGGTGTTGCAATTTATGCTGTTGATCGGCCGGGACAAGGTCGATGTAGCGGTCTAACATGGTGAGCAATAAGGGCGCGAAAAAAACGGAGGTAACCAGAAAGACTATGCCGGAGAGCGCACCGATGGCGACCGGTTTGAACTTAAAGAATAGAGGATTATTGAATTTGTAGGACAGCCCGGCGAAAAGCAGTATAAATGCGGCGAAGGCCACAGAGAACAAATCGATTCCGCCCAAGGCCCAATAGCTATAACCGAGTTCGGCGGCGGCGGCGAGCACCGCGCCGATAACCGCGTAGCGCACATTGCCGAGGCTGTCGAGCACGACAAAGACCAACAATGGCACGAAGTCGAGCAGGAATAGGGACCATTCCATCAGTGGGGTGCGCCCTTGGTCGTCGGTGAAGTGGCGAAAGACGATATGATAGGCGCTTTGGCCGGGCGGTCAAGTGGCGATTGCAATGGGTTGGTTGGAGGCGTATTATTATTTTGATCCTATCCTATCAAAATTTGCACTTGTAAAGGCTCCTATGAAAATTATCATTCGCGCAGCTTTATGCCTGATTGCCGTATCTTGTGCCATCCCCAAAGCCAAGTTGGAAACGCTGCCGACCGGACCACCCGAAGGCATCATACCGCTATTTGAACAGCAGCTGCCGGTCGATCCGCAGATTACCGTCGGCCAACTCGACAATGGCCTGCGCTATTATATCCGCCAGAACCGGGAGCCGGCGGCCAGGGCCGAATTGAGGTTGGTGGTCGATGCCGGTTCAGTGTTGGAAGAAGACGAGCAACGGGGGCTGGCGCATTTTGCCGAGCATATGGCCTTTAATGGCACGACGCGTTTCGCCAAACAGGAGCTGGTGGATTATCTCGAATCAGTCGGCATGCGCTTCGGCCCCGATCTCAATGCCTATACCTCTTTTGATGAGACTGTCTATATGCTGCAGGTGCCAACCGACGATCTCGAAGTGATGGATAAGGCGCTGCAGATTTTAGAGGACTGGGCGCACGGCGTCAGTTTTGAGCCGGAGGAGATCGACAAGGAGCGCGGGGTGGTCATCGACGAGTGGCGGCGTGGGCGCGGTGCGAGTGCGCGCATACGCGATCGCCAATTGCCGGTCATCCTGCACGGATCGCGTTATGCCGAACGCATGCCCATTGGTGATAAGGCGGTGCTCGATACCTTTGCGCATAGCGCGTTGACCAGCTTTTACGACCGATGGTATCGACCGGACTTGATGGCGGTGATCGCCGTGGGCGACTTCGACCCGATGTGGATGGAACACCAGATCCGGATGTATTTCTCCGCCCTTGAGGGGCCGGCAACCACCGAGCCAAGGCCCGAATTCGCGGTACCCGACCACGAGGAAACGCTCTTCACCGTTGCCGCCGATCCCGAAGCGACGCATTCGTCAATCACCGTCTATTATAAGCAGGATGTAAAACCCGAAGGGCGGGTCGGCGATTATCGACGCTATTTGCTACAGGCCCTCTATCACCGAATGCTCAACCAGCGACTCGAAGAATTGACCGTGCAGGCTGATCCGCCCTATTTGCAGGCGTCATCGACGCAAGGGCGGATGGTGCGCAGCAAGGACGCCTATATCTTGCGGGCTGTAGTCGCTGACAATGGCATTGAGCGCGGGCTCGAAGCGATTTTGCAGGAGGTGCAGCGGGTGTTGGTACACGGATTTACCTCCGGCGAACTCGAACGGGAGAAAAAGGCGATGTTGCGCCGGATGGAACAGAGCTATCGCGAGCGCGACAAGACGCGTTCGGGCCGTTTCGCCGATGAATACAAACGCAGTTTTCTTACCGACGAGCCCATCCCGGGGTTGGAATTCGAATACGGCTTTTACAAAAGCTTTGTCCCCCAAATTACCTTGCAGGAAGTCAACGAATTGGCCGCTCGCTGGCTGCGCCCCGACAATCGGGTGATCGCCGTCAGCATACCGGAGACAGAGGCGGTAGAGCCGCCGCAGGAAGCTGAGTTATTAGCCCTTTTCGCCACCGTCTCCCAACGCGAGGTCGAGCCTTATGTCGAGGAGGTCGATGACGCGCCTTTGTTGGAGGGTGACCACATGGGGCCGGCGATTGTCTCGCGCGAGGTGCTGCCCGAGTTGGGGCTGACGCGCTGGCGATTGGAAAATGGCATTGTGGTCTTGCTCAAGCCGACGGATTTCAAAAACGACGAAGTGCTCTTTGCCGCATCGAGCCCAGGCGGGTTTTCGCTGAGTGCAGATGAGGAGTTTATCGCGGCGCGTACCGCCGATGGCGTGGTGCGCGGCGGCGGCGTCGGTCATTTGTCTAGGATCGCCTTGGAAAAGCGCTTGGCCGACAAGGTCGTCTCGGTGCAACCGTGGATCAACGGGTTGCAGGAGGGCCAGCGCGGTTCGGCTTCCCCCGAAGATCTTGAAGTGATGTTCCAACTGATCCACCTATACGGCACGGCCCCACGCGCCGATTCTACGGCTTTCGCCGCCTATCAGGCCTGGATGCGCGGCATCTTGGCCAATCGCAGCGCCAGCCCGGAGGCTGCTTTCGCCGATACGCTGCAACTCGTGCTTGCGCAGCACCACTTCCGCGCCCGGCCGTGGTCGGAGGAGTTGATCGGCGAAATGGATCTCGAAACTTCGTTGCGCATCTATCAAGAACGCTTTGCCGATTTTGGTGACTTCACCTTTATCTTCGTCGGCAACTTTGATCTGCCGACGATCGAGCCGCTGGTGCAGAGCTATTTGGGCACGTTGCCGCATATCGACCGGCAGGAAAGTTGGCGCGATGTCGGCATCGAGCCGCCGACCGGCGTGGTCGAGCGCTACGTATATAAAGGACTCGAAGCCAAGAGCCAGACCCAGATAGTTTTTACCGGTCCCTTCGATTGGAACTATCGGGACTTTTTTATGATCAACGCGATGGCCGACGCAATACAGATAAAGCTGCGCGAGGTCATGCGCGAGGATCTGGGGGGGACCTATGGCGTTGGCGTCAGCGCTTCAGCGACGCATTTTCCAAAAGAGAGTTATAGTGTGTCGATCAGCTTTACTTGTGATCCACAACGAGCTGAGGAACTGGCCGGGGTTGTTATGGCACAGATAGATACCCTACAAGAGGCTGGCTTGGACACTCGCGATATCCAAAAGGTGCAAGAGATGCGCCGCCGTCGTCACGAGGTGCGTCTACGAGAGAATCGCTATTGGCTCAACTTGTTGGATATGGCCTATTTTCACCAAATAAACCCTCGGCTTGCGCTAGAGTATCTAGACTATGTTGAAGCGATAAGTGCTGAGACATTGCAGCAAGCCATGCAACGCTATTTTAATCGTGAAAATTACATACGAGTAGTATTGTTGCCAGAAAATTATATCAAGTAAAAACAACTACTTATGTAAGTAATTGAAGGCCAACTCAAGGGGCGAATTTTCTTGACACCTGCACTTTTGCATATATAATAGGTGTCCCAAGGTCCTGTCCGGTGTTCCCCCAGGAGGTTTTCAATGAAGAGGCAGCGCATTTTTCTCAGATCTCCATCCGTATCTCGTCTCGGTAGCGAGCTGAGTCCGGTTATCAATCGCGTCCGCAGTGCTTTTGGTTCTGTATCGATGAGCGGTCCTGCGGCTTGCCCCGAGATAAAACAGGCCGAGCAAGTCGTCGATCAGACTGCCTGTCAAATGCTGCGCGGTGAGGCCGACCTGAGTACCTGGTACCGGATCTTACGCCAATATGAACAACCTGGATGCTCGAGTTGGAAAGCGCGCGCGACAGACAAGCCGAGCGCTGCGCCGCTTGATTTCATCCTTCGGGTCATACCCCGCTGCTTATAGCGCAATTTGCGTGCAGCCGACCCGCTACCCCGTGGCTTGCAGCGGGGTAGTTCACTGCTCTACTGGCATTATATGTAAAGCCAGTTCCCATGCGGGGCTGGCTATTTTTTTTCGGGAGTATTCATGGTTAAAGAGACCGTAGAAGCTCGAATTGTAGAGTTCTTTGTCTATGAGGGCCATAGAATTGATGCAGTTTAGACTGTCTTCGAAGATGCACCTAGCCACCTCGTCGAGGTTGCTCGATTGCCTGGTGTATCGGCCATGACATCCTCGTTTTGTCCTGCGGTGCGTCTAAGGTAGCGCCATTCGGCGCTATTCGTCAGCTGTGATAGCTGTAATCGTGCTGCTGTTATAACGGTGCTTTATGCTTAAACACAGGTGATGAGGTCTTGTTGTGAAACACAACTCACCTGATTTGCCCTTTGAAATTACTTGCCGCAATTTACTATTATTTATCACTTTACATCGTTACTATAGTTGCAATAATGATGCTGGCTGCGTATCTTGCGGGTTCATATGGCCGATCGAACCTTAGAAGATATGCTGCCCTTTGGCAAAGCACCCGCGCTGATTTTGTTGATCACGGTGAGTGCCGGTTTTTATCTGGCCTTCCATCCAGTCTCAGAGCAGCGGGCTACGATGCGTTTTTGGACTTTTGCCCGCAATCACTCCGTACCCTACCAGAAGGCCACGCCTTCTTTCGAGGCCAAACATCCCGGCACTACCCTCGATGTGCAATTGGTACACGGCGAGGCGGTGACCAGCCGGCTCCGAGCCGCCTTCTGGGCGGATTTGGATGTGCCGGACCTGGTCGAAGTCGAGATCAGCCGGGCGGGTTCTTTTTTTCGCGGACCTCCGGAAGACATGGGTTTTATCGATCTCATGCCGATTTTGCGCTCGACCGGTTATTATGACCGCATCGTCAAGACGCGTTTTGCCCCCTATACCAACAAAGGCAAGATCTACGGGTTGCCGCACGATGTGCATCCGGTGATGTTGGCGTATCGCCGCGATCTTTTCGAAGCGGCCGGTATCGATGTCGAGCAAATCAGGACTTGGGAAGACTTTGTCCGCGTCGGTCAGCAGATCACCGTGCCGGGCGAGCGCTATATGATCGAGCTTTCAGACAGCGGCGCACACCACTACGAAATGTTCCTCTTTCAGCGCGACGGCGGTTATTTTGACGCCGAGGGCCGGTTGACGATGGACGACGAGACCGCGCTCGAGACCTTGCTGTTTTTTATCCCCCTAGTTGCCGGCGAGGGGCGTATCGCTTCGGATCTAGGGTCGGGCAGAGTGTTTACGCAAGCCGTCGAGCAGGGTTATTTCCTGTCTTTTGTCTGTCCAGATTGGCGCAGCAAAGTCGCCGAGACGGATATTCCCAGAATGCACGGAAAAATGGCGCTGATGCCGCTGCCGGCTGTCGCGTCGGGTGGCCGCCGCACTAGCACTTGGGGCGGCACGATGTTGGGCATCACCAAGGCCTGTCCCAATCCTGAGTTGGCCTGGCAGGTCGCCGAGCACATGTACTTCGACAAGGCCGAGTTGGCGGTGCGTTTTCGCGAGACGAATATTCTACCGCCTTTAAAAGACGCCTGGGAGCACCCGGCCTTTGACGAAGAGCGCGCTTATTGGTCGGGGCAGCCGCTGGGCCGGCTCTACGCGAATCTCGCCGACGAGGTACCGCCGCAATACGCCAGCCCGCTAGTCGAGACAGCGAAGTCCAAGATGTCGGGGGTGATCTCGGCGTGCGCAGTTTATTATCGCGAGAATGGCGAGGCGGGCTTTGAGGATTTCGCGCTGACTCGGTTGGCCGAAGCCGCCGCCGAGGTGCGCCGCTATATGCGCAGGAACCCCTATTGAGATCCTTGCTCTTCCGCTTGCAGCACCGCTATGCGCCCTATCTTTTTGTCGCGCCTTTTGTGGTGCTCTTTCTAGTTTTTACGCTCTACCCGTTGGTCAAGAGCATCCAGCTCTCGTTTTATATTACCAATGGGCCGAAGTCCCAGATCTTCGTCGGCTTGGAGAATTTCCGTTTCCTCTACGGCGACCCGGCTTTCCATCAGGCGGTGTGGAACACCTGCATCTATGCCTGCGGCTCGGTCTTTTTACAGCTGCCTTTGAGTTTGGGATTGGCGCTATTGCTCAATAGCAACATGGTGCGGTGGCGCGATTTCTTTCGCTTTACTTTTTTTTCACCGCACCTTGTCGGCCAGGTTTTTGTCGCGGTGCTGTTCTCGGTGATTTTCATCCCGAAATTCGGTTTGTTGAACCGCGTCCTGCATTCGCTCTTCGACGTGGCGATCGATACCAAGTGGCTGGGCAACCCGGATCTGGTGATGCCGGCGTTGATATTGACTTCGTTGTGGATGTATGTCGGTTTCAATATGATCTATTTTCTCGCGGCGTTGCAGGGGGTGGACCGCTCGCTCTATGAGGCGGCACAGGTCGACGGGGCCGGTCCTTTCAAGCAATTCTTGCACGTTACCCTGCCTGGAATCCGCGGGGTGGCGGTCTTTGTAGCGGTATTGAGCACGATCGGCTCGTTCCAGCTATTTGAGTTGCCCTATGTGATGCTCAACAATACCGCCGGACCGGATAACTCGGGCTTGACAGTGGTGATGTATCTGTACCAAAACGGCTTTGTCGCAGGCGATTTGGGGTATGCCTCAGCCATCGGTTGGACATTGACCTTTGCCGTGCTGGTGATTTCGTTGGTGCAGATGCGACTGTCGGGCACCTGGAAGACGGAGGATTGATTTGAGCGGGTCGAAGATCGCGCTTTATACGGCGCTCGGTGCTTGTGCGGTATTGATGTTGACGCCTTTGGTCTGGCTGATCGCGGCGACGAGCAAGGGGCCGGACGACCTCTTCCATTACCTGTTCTTTGCCCCCCGGGTCTCCGGCTACAATTTTGAGCAGCTCTTCACGCAGATTCCCTATGTGCGTTTTATGGTCAATAGTATCTTCGTCGCTGGGGCCACGGTGTTGGTGCAGTTGTTCTTCTCGTCACTGGGCGGTTTCGCGCTGGCCAAATACGAGTTCAAGGGCAAGAAGCTGATTATGGTGCTGATGCTGGCGACGATGATGATTCCGGCGCAGGTGATGCTGGCGCCTATGTACGAACTGATTTACGCGATGGGACTGGTCGACTCTTATCTGGGGCTGATTATACCGGGGGCGGTGAGCGTTTTTGGCATGTTTTTGTTTCGCCAATCGATGCTCCACTTACCCGATGATTTGCTGCAGGCGGGGCGAATCGATGGCTGCACTGAGCTGCGGCTCTATTGGGACGTGGTCTTGCCGGTGTCACGGCCGATGATCGGCGCTTTCTGCCTGATTTCTTTTATGGGTTCGTGGAACAATTTCCTCTGGCCGCAAATCGTTCTGCACCATCAGGATCGTTTTACCCTGCCGATCGGTCTCAATCAGATGGTCGGGCTCTACGCCCAGGATTATGGCTCGATGATGGCAGGAACTTTTTTGGCGGTGGTGCCCGTGGTTATCCTATTCTTCATCCTGCAAAAAGAATTTATCGGCGGCTTGACGGCTGGAGCGGTAAAAGGCTGAAGCCTATCGGCCGTTTTGTGTGATCTGTTCTGCAAGTGCACGGAATTTCAGCTTTTTCGTGCGATCACCCGCGTGAAGCCCAGGCGTTTTCCGCCGTGGATACTTACCGTCTGGCCGTCGACGGTGTCTTCTCTGCTTAGTCCGTGGGCAATTTGCAACTCCTCCCAAGCGAGCCAGTGGTTCCAGCCATTGTGCAACGAATCCGCTAATTCAACTTCCACCTGACCGCTCTTTTGCCAGTACGCGCACCACCACTATAAGGTTGTAGAACGGGCAGAAGTCCCATGCCCAATAGGATGCGAGTTGCTCGGGGACGTCGCCGGTTAATTACTCATAGAGGCTCGCTACGACAATGCCGATCTGGCCTTCCGGACCGACCAGCGAGGTGGACTGACAGTATGATGTTTTACGCGCGGATGGATCCCAATGTCGGCGTTGATTAATCCGCTTTGAATATACCAAAAACGAAGGCTTCGGGCAGGTCCTCGAAGATGATCTCGCCTTCTTGGTTGGTTGCTAACAAGGTCGACATATATTCGAACCACTTTTCCAGGATCGGCACGTCGCGGCTCTTGTTCCAGTCTGCCTCGGTGGGGGCGACGGCGTGGATGACCAGGTTTTCGCCGAAGCGGTAGATGGCCATACTTACATCGTTGTCAGACATGCTGTCGGCGATCTCGGGCCAGAGCTCGTCGTGGGCTTTTTTATACTCGGCATAAGCTCCGGGACGCAGCGTCATCGATAGGCCAATTGAATACATGGGGGTCTCCTTAGTATAGGTTAGTTGCTATCGTCTTTTGGTATGCCCGGTCATTTCTCAAAGATTTTCGTAGCCGGGGCTCGCCAAAGGACGAGACATCTCGTATCGAACGAGGTCGGGCTTGTTGGGGTGGTGTTCACTTTGGCCGGTCATGGTGAAGCCGTTTTTTTTTAGGCAGTAGTCGAGTGTTCATCTGCCCACTGCGCCGCCCGCTGCGATCCAATCGGCGTCAGCGAATAGGGTTTCTCTGGCATAGGTCGAATTAAAGGCGCTGGGGGTATCCTGTAGGGCTTGCAGGCGAACCATTTTGAAGAGCTGAACATTCTGTGTAGTGAGGGGCGCGAGTGTGATCATTTTTGACCGTACATTTTTCCAGAGCTGTGGCACCGTGGATGGGATAGTTAATGCTACTATATAAAGTGTGATAACCCCGTTGTCCATTCGTCCGCCAGGCCAAGTTCGGCAGCGAGATGCAGGATCGTATAGCGGGCGCGAATATCCTTACTGTGGGTTTGGGCCCTTTGAGCCCGCTCAGGTGAAACGCCAATTTGCGCGAAGGTAGTCGGGCATTCGGCGGCCAGCAATTCGGTGCGAATTGCGGCGACCCCGCGAAGACTTGGTCGGAGTTCGGCGTGCAAGATCTCCCACTGGTCTTGTATCTGTTCAAGGCGTACGCGGAGTTGGGCACTGTCCGGGTAACCTGCTTTGGCATGCGGCAGGACGGCCTCGGCCAGCGGGCCAAAACGCTCGCGGACTATGGGCTCGTAGGTTGCCCAAGGCGGATGGCGGTCGACGAGTGCATCGACGTCAATCGACGTCGGATCGAGTGCGAGCAGTTTTTCGTAGAGCGCGGCCGTCGCCAAGGTGGCTACGCCGACCTGGCAGCCGTGCAGATCGTTGGATTCGCCCAGGGCATAATGGGTCATATCCAGGTAGTGGCTGATAAGGTGTTCGCCGCCGCTGGCCGGCGCTGATGACTCGGCGACGCTCATCGCTAGGCCGGATAAGCAGAGACTGGCCATCAGTTGGCCTATGGCGGTAGTATCGCGAGCGGGTAGTTTGCCGGCGACGTCTGCGAGCAGTTCGGCGCTTTTGTCGATTAGAGCGGCCGCTTCGGTGGAATAGGTGCCATTGTTGAGCTGGCGGGCGAGCAGCCAGTCGGCGTTGCTGACGGATTTTGAAAGTAAGTCGCCGAGACCGGCGGCGATCATGCGATAGGGCGTTTCGGCGAGCAAATCGAGGTCGCCGAGACAGGCTACAGGGGGACTGCATGGTTGCGTGGTTTTAACACCGTCGATGAGCAGCGCGGCAATCGAAGAGGTGTAGCCGTTCATCGAGGGAGCGGTGGCCAGCACGGCATAGGGTATTTGAGCCCTATAGGCCGTCATTTTACCGATGTCGTTGAGAGTGCCGGAGCCGATGGCCACTATGGCGGTAATCCCAGTGAGATGGGGTTTTAGGGCGGCGATGGCTCGGTCGGAGGCGATGGGCTTGTTTTCTTCTATAATGTATTCAGCGGTTTTGATCCCAGCGTTTTGTGCACTCGCAACGATTGCGGGGCCGGCCAGAGGCCAGGTGGTGCGGTCGGCTATAAATAGCCAATGCGCACCGGGTAAAATTTTACTCAGGATGTATCCAGCGCGAGGGAACAGATTGCGTTCTAAGAAGATGTGGCGAGTTGTTGTGATCTGTGGAAAAGCATGCAAATATAAACTGAGATCTAAGCTATATTCATTCATAAATATTCAGCTTGTTTGGGAGATATTTAAAAAAGACTCTGAGTAATAATTTTCCCGTATCCTATACATTTTTATTTTGATACTATATCACCTTCAGAATCAAAATAAGTGACATAAGTTAAGCTGCGCAAAAGTAGCAATGTGTAATTCACAGTACCATAGCAAGGGGGATGCGATATCAGGGGGAGAACTCGAAACCCGCGAACCCGAGATCGATATGCAAGAGATATAGGAGTTATGGGAAGCGTTTGATCTAAACTGGTAGGTGGTGGCATAGGCCCTCGCCGCTCACTGCCCAGGGTGCAGCCACACCTAGTAGCGGGAATATCCGGACGGTTTCGTTTCGGGGCTTTCCGGTTGTTTTTAGATACGATAAACTTTTTTTAGCAAGATCCATTTTGCGAGAAAGAAACTATGTCATTGCTCAGCGGTACGGGTGTCGGAAAGTATTTCGGCGCACAAGATGTATTCCAAAACCTCGACTTCAGTATCGAGATTGTCGATCGTATTGGGTTGGTAGGCCCCAATGGTGAGGGCAAGACGACTTTGCTCGAAATATTGGCCGGAGTACAGGAGGCTACGGCCGGTCAGCTCCAGAGTCGGCGTGACTTGCGCATAGGTTATCTACCACAGGACCCGCCGGTGTTCGCGGGGATGACCCTGTGGCAGGGGATGCTTGAGGCCTTTGCGGATTTGCGGCGCTTGGAAGCGGAGTTGCAGGAGTTGGCTCAGCGCTTGCACCATGCCGAGGTTTTGCCGCGTTATAGTGTGTTGCAGACCGAGTTCGAGCGGTGCGGGGGCTATACCTATGAGACGCGAATTCGCACCGTGCTTATGGGGGTGGGGTTTGGCGAGGATGATTTTCAATTGGATATGGCGCATCTGAGCGGCGGCCAGCGCACGCGTTCATTGCTGGCCAGATTGTTATTGGAAGATCCTGAGCTTTTGCTGCTCGATGAACCGACCAATCATCTGGATCTGGTTGCGGTCGAATGGCTTGAGGGTTTTCTGCAGACTTTCAAGGGCGGTCTGGTCGTCGTATCTCATGATCGCTATTTCCTCGATACGGTCAGCAATCGCACGTGGGAAATGGCTTTTGGTGTGCTCGAAACGTATCGCGGCAATTACAGCGCCTACGCCCGCCAGCGCGTCGAGCGCTACCAGCGCCGTATTAAAGAATGGCAGGAGCAGCAAGAGTATATCGCCAAGACTGAGGATTTTATCCGCCGCCATATCGCCGGTCAGCGGACGAAGGAAGCCCAAGGGCGGCGAACCCGCTTACAGCGTTTTAAACGCGATGAGGCGATAGCCAAACCCCAACGTCACGAAGAGATACGCGTGCGGCTTAGTCCGCCCAAACGCAGCGGCGATATCGTGCTCGATTTTAGCGATGTCGAGATTGGTTACGAGCCCGAACGGCCGATATTTCGGATGCCGGATATGGAGCTTCGCCGGGGAATGCGGGTTGCGGTTGTTGGGCCGAACGGAGCGGGAAAAACGACTTTAATGCGGAGTGTCTTGGGCGAGTTGGCAACGCTAGCGGGTAAGATCAAGACCGGGACCGCGGTCGAGATGGGCTATCTATCGCAAGACCACGACTATCTTGACAAAGGTGCAGACCTGGTCGATACGGTGCGCCGAATCCGCCCGGATATGTCGATCGAAGAGACTCGGACATTGCTCGCTTCTTTCCTTTTTAAGGGCGATGAGGTCTTCAAACCGATCGGCGAATTGAGCGGTGGACAGCGCTCGCGTTTGGCGCTGGTACGCCTGGCGTTGCAGGAAGTCAACGTATTAGTGCTTGATGAACCGACGAACCATCTCGATATCGCCTCGCAGGAGGTGCTTGAAGACGTGCTGGCAAATTTTGACGGGACCTTTTTTCTCGTCAGCCATGACCGCTATCTGGTCCAGGCCTTGGCGACGCATGTCTGGGCCGTAGGGGAGGGTGCGGTACAGGTGATGGAGGGAGGGTGGGAGGTGTATTTGCAATGGAGAGAAACGCGACGCGGTGCGGAGGAGATGAGAAAAGCGAGCCGGCAGGACGAACGCGAGGTGCAGCGGGAGACGCGGCGGGAACGCAAACAACTAGAAAAGATGGCGAGTCGGCAGCGGGAGGTGGAGGAGGATATTGCAGAGCTCGAAGAGCAGATGGCTTTGCTAAGCGAGCGAATTTCGGTCGTGGGGGAAAAGCAGCATATGGAACAAGTGCATGCGTTGGGGAAGGAATACGGGGAGTTGGAACAGAGTATATCGGGGCTTTGGCGGGAATGGGAAGAGCTTGGTGAGGTGCTGGAGGGCGGGTAAGAATTAGTGCGGTGATTTTCCGGGGGCTTTCTCGCCCTGAGTTATGTATGGGGGCGCCTTTGTGCAAGGCGCTCTTTTTTTTATGTTGGGGGTAAAGAAGGAGGGCGATTTTGGCTATAGCTAAGTCATTGCAAAAACTCTGCCGCGAGACATTGCCGCTGATGTTGCGGAAAGCGAGCGGAAAGGAATTGATGGGGTCGGTGCGGGAGGTGTCCGCGACCGATCGGTGGAATTCGTTCGACCGCTTTCACGAGACGACGGATACCTTGGTGCGGCGTTATGAAGTCGCAGGAGCCCATGCTGAGGTCGAGTCGATCCAGACCGGAGGACGGATCGGCTCGGGTCGATGGGTCATCCAAGAGGCGTGCGATGTCAGGGCGGCAACCGTGGATGTGGTGCATCCAGTAAAGAAGAGGGTCTTGGATTGGCGGGAGAATCCGTGGCACGTTATCCAATGGAGTGCAGGGACCCCGCGCGAAGGATTGCGATTGCGGCTTGCGGTGATCGACGAGGTGACAGCGATCGAGCGGTTGTCGGCGGACGGGTTGGCCGGCGCGATCGTACTCACAAAGCTCGATCCGCGCACCGGACTGAAGCTATTGGCCGATAAAGGCGCAGCCGGTGTGATCGTCGACGGGTCGGTGCGCAATCTGCCGGATGCACTGGCTTGGACCAAGTTCGGCTGGGGCGCGATTCCCCTGGAGCGGTCTTCGGCGCGGCTGGTGGGTTTTGTGCTTTCTGATAAACAGGGCGAAAAACTCCGGCGCCTAGTGCGCCGCCATGGGGAATTGACCTTGCATGTCAAGGCGGATATTCGCAAATACGTGGGCAGTCACGATGTCGTTAGCGGGGTAATCAAGGGAGCCGGTGACCCGCAGGACGAGGTCTGGGCGATCGCGCACAGCGCCGAACCTGGGGCGGTGGACAATGCTTCGGGCGTGGCGTTGACGCTAGAAATCGCCCGAGTGGTCGAAGGGCTGATCCGGGCAGGTAAGATCCAACGGCCAAGACGCAGCATTCGTTTGCTCAATGCCTACGAATGTTATGGTTTTTTTGCGTATCTCGAGCGGGTGCGACGGTTGCAGACGCCTTTGGCCGGCGTTTGCATCGACACCGTCGGTTCTAAACCTGAGGTCTGCGAAGGCCGTTTGGAATGGCATGCGAGTATTCCGATGTCGGCCGGTTTTGTCGACCGGATCGGCGAGGCGATTTTGCGGTCGGGCGTGCGGCGGCACCGGCCAGGGTATACGGTATGCCCAGAGAATTTTATGTCGACTTCGGATACGCTGATCGGTGACCCGCAGTACGGTTTTCCCTGCCCTTGGATCACGACGCACCATCGGCGGGACGGTCGTGGTTTCGACGCCTATCACTCGTCGGCCGACGTTGCCAAATTGCTGAGCCCGAAAGGGCTGGAGACTTGTGCGGCGTCGATGGCAGCCTATCTGTGTTATTTGGCCAATATGGGCAGCGACGAAGCGGGGGAACTGGTTCTTTCGGAGAATGAATATTTCGTTTCGGCATTGTGCAAGAAAAAAAGACCCCGGGTCGAAACAGAATATATACGCGAAGCGCACAGTCGCAGTGTACGGCGATTAGAGCGTTGGCTTTGGGGGGGGAAGCGCGGCGAGGTGCTCGCGTCTATGGTGGAGGGCGAGCGACAGGTCGCGGCGGCGACCAAAATTGTGCGCGCAGAGAAGCGCCCGCGTCAATCCGCGATAGCCCGGCTCGTGCCCCGGCGCACGGCGGCCCTATCACCGACGGCGGAGAATACGCCCGAGGCGATAAATAAAAAAATTGCTGGTGCCAAGCTGGCGTCCTGGGCTTTGTTTTGGGCCGATGGTCGTCGCGATTTAAGTGCCATCGCAGAGCGCATCGCCTGCGAGGAAATTGATGCGGGCGATGGCTTGCGCAACGCATCGCGCGAGCCCGTCGCGATCGAAAGGGTACATGCCTATTTCGCCGCGCATGCCGAATTGGGCTATGTCGAATTGAGCGATCCATCACAGATGATCAGTCGTAAGGAGCTTGTCGCGGCGTTGCGGAGTTTGGGCGTCGAGGCGGGTATGGACTTAATGGTGCACAGCTCGCTATCGGCAATCGGTAAAGTGGCCGGCGGTGCCGAGACGGTAGTCGATGCGCTCTTGCAGGCCGTCGGCCGCCGGGGCACGCTCTTGGTACCTTCGTTTAACCATCGCGCGGCCAAAGTCTATAATCCATTGACGACACCCACCACTAATGGCGCAATACCCGACGCGTTATGGCGTCGTGCCGAAGCCGTGCGCAGTATGCATCCGACACATGCGGTGGCGGCGATCGGCCCGCGCGCCGACGACTATTGCACAGAACATCTCGAAGCCGGGATCTGGGCCGAGGACAGTCCGATCGGCAAGCTAGTGCACGGCGGCGGTTATATCTTGGCTTTAGGTACGACGCATGATACGAGCACCGCCTACCATGTGGCGGAGATGTCAGTGCCTTGCAGGTGTATCGCGTCTTTTGCCAATAAGGATCGGATCGTGCGGGAGGACGGCTCGGTTGAAGAAGTGTTGGGCTTGGCTTTTCGCGATGGTCCTTGCCCGGTGCCAACGGATAGGATTGACGCGACACTCGATCGCCGAAAATTGCAACGGCGTGGCAAGGTCGGCGAAGCCGAATGCGAACTGGTGCTCGCCAAACACCTATGGCAGATACGCCGCGAACATGTGCGTCGCATCTGTCCTATTTGCAGTGTAAAGCCCCGAATCGAACTGTGATATTTCTGCTGCTGGGCTTGCTGGCGTCACCGGTATTGGCCAATCCATTGGCGGTGCACGTCCTCGAGGATTTTGAACGAGGTAATGCGTTGAAAGCGTGGGACTTGGACGTTGGGGCCAAGGTGGAGGAGGGGCAGGCCCTGTTGCATTTTACGCGGGTATCGCGTTGGCATCCTTGGCGTGACCCGTGGCCGTCTTTGCGTCTTTTGTATGGCGAGGGTCTTTTTGCTTCGGGAAATTGGGACGATTACGACTGGCTGGAATTCGTGGTCGAGAATCGGTCCGCTTTGGCGGCGTTGTTAAAGCTACGGGTAGACGACGCGGACGGGACTAGGGCGACGCGTCTCTTTACTTTGCCAGCGGGAGGGCGACAGATCTGTCGCGTTGACCTGGGGCTCTTGCGGCAGGAGATCGATCTGGATCGGGTCGTGCTCATAGATTTATATATGAGCCAACCGGCCAGGAGTTATACACTGGCACTGGACGATATTCGCTTAATCGCCGATCAGGTGAATCCGGCGGCGGCCGAACTCTTTTCGGACCCCTTAGGCGGGGGAGCTGTGCGCGTACGCGGCAAGCGCGCGCGCGCGGCGCTCTACCGCGTGGAGATTCGCGACGACCAGGGGGTCCCCGTTGCCGAGCATATGGAGGAGACGGAGCGACTCGACTGGACGTGGTCGGGTGGAGCACCGGGGCGCTATCGGATGTTTCTTCGGGCTACGGACCTGGTTTGGAATCACCGCAGCGATGAGCTATACCTGGGCGAATTTGCGGTCTTTCCGGCGGCGCGGCGGTCCTATTTGGTTGCCTGGAACGAGCAGAGCACGCAGAAAATTATGCGCGGGGACTTACCACGGGTTGGGCAAGCGCTCTATACGGAGCGGACGATCAAGGCTGGTGGTGGCCCGCCGTTGCGAATAGAGATGGCGCGCAACGAGGTCGAAGGTGTACAGATTGCTTGGCGCGCTGAACGGGCTGTGGGTTTGCGGTTGCAGATCGAGCAGTTGAAGCACGAGGAGGACGGTGCGGTTTTTCCCCCTGACGATATAACCCTGTCACAAGTTGGTTATGTGCTAACGCAAAAACCGGACGAATACCCGGTCGATTTTTCAGGGTGGTGGCCCGATCCGCTCTTGCCGCGCAGTGAGTTCAAGATCCGGCGAGGGGAAAATCAGGTGGCGTGGCTAGCGCTAAGGACGGGGAAGGAGACGGTCGCCGGGGTATATAGCGGGCAAGTCGGGATTTGGGTGGATGGGGCGCGGTTGGGGGCGATACCGCTGGAGTTGGAGGTCTACGACGTGACCTTGCCCGATAGTACGACGGTGCAGACGGCCTTTTCGTTCTATGGGGATATGCTGGAGCAAATTTATGGCTCTGAAAGGGCTGGCGCATTGCGTCAGCGCTATGTGGATTTTATCGGCGATCACCGAATCAATCTCGATCATCTTTATCGCCGGGAAACGCCGGATCTGGAGGAATTGTCGGCGATTGCTCAGCGTGGCCGACTCAATGCCTTTAATCTGCTCTATTTAGACGCCGAGGCGAAATACGACGGGGCCGGATTGGCGAAGTTGGCGTCGCGCCTCGATCCGGTTGTTGCACAATTGCATGAACTGGGGCTTGCCACAAAGGCTTATCTCTATGGCTTCGATGAAGTAGAGGTCGACGATTTTGATAAGGTGGAACGGGTCTTCGCCTTTCTCAAGGCTCGTTATCCCGAATTGCGGTTGGCGACTACGGCGCGCGATCCTGGGTTGGGAGCGGACCAAAAATTAGGGAAGTTGGTGGATATTTGGGTGCCGCTTTCAGCAGTTTATGAAACAGATACGGCGGCGCGAGCCCGGCTGGGTGGGGCTGAAGTTTGGTGGTATATCTGCATCAGCCCGCAGCATCCATACGCCAACTGGTTTGTGGAGTATCCAGCCTTGGAGGCGAGGCTTTTATGGTGGATGGCACATCAACGCGGCATTGAGGGCTTTCTCTATTATGCGATGAACCGCTGGCTCGAGCAACGCGCTCCTCTAAACGCCGATTCCTTTGGCCGGACTAGTTGGAACCCCGCCTCGTATAGGACGGCGAATGGCGACGGATCGCTTTTCTACGCCGGGGTCGACGGCCCCATCAGCAGCATTCGTCTGGAGAATGTGCGCGATGGGATTGAGGACTACGAACTATTAGTGATGTTGGCGGCGCAGGCGGGCGGGCAAGCTGCGCAGGCACTGAGCGCTCGACTGGTGCGCTCGGCGAGCGACTACAGTCAAGATCCGCAGGAATTCGCTGTCGTGCGCCGTGCTTTATTGCAAGCATTAGCTGACCGGCCATAGGGCCGGAACGCGTCACCATCACTCGTTTAGAGTGTTTGCTGCGATCGTGCGTTGGCTTTAAGGAACGTTATAAGCTTCGCTATCCTTGGTGTGCGTATTCGTCGATGATTTCGACTAAGCGTGCTGTTTCTTGTTTGCAAGGGGGTGCATCAGCTCGACGCTATTGCATTTGTGGGCGATTTGCTCAGAGATCTATTGAGGAGAGGATGATGACGTTTATATATCTGGGGAATTTTGTCCGACTTGGCGAGAAAGGATCCGGCCGTCGCGGTTGCGCGGCTCAGAGTTCTATTGAGACTTCTCGACCGAGGCGAGCCGATGCATAGAGGGCATCGAAAATGGCGTTGGTGTATAGGAAGGTTTCGTCTGCGATGGGGCTGGTTTCGCCCTTGCGGATGGCCGTGACAAAACGGCCGACCGCGTAGCCGACGTCGGTGCTGCCCTCGGGTAGTGTAGTTGGGGTGGTGTCGGCCAGATTTCCATAGTCGCCGTGGGTGAGTCGCAGGCGAGGGTCGGGGCCGAAGGGGCGCAGTTCTGCTGCACCTTGATCACCCGCTATGCGGACTTGCCATTGCTCGGTGAAATTGCTGGCCCAGGCGTGCACGAAGAATAGCGAAATACCGCCTTCGAGGCGGATGAAGGCGGTGCCGAAGTCTTCGACGGTAAAAGCCTCCGGATCCCAATGTCCGTCCGGGCTATGGCCGAATATATTGGCCGATGCGCCCGACGCGGTGAGCGGTCGGGGATGGCCCAAGAGATAGGGGGCGGCGTCGAGGGTATAGACGCCATTGTCCATAAGCACTCAACACCGGACAACTCGCGGCGGATAAAGGAGCCTCCGGGGATCCGGCGGTGCTGCCAACCCATGGCTTCAGCGTAATAGATTCGGCCGAGGTCGCCGCGGACGATCGCTGCGCGCGCCGCCTGAAGTTCGGGCATAAAACGCCATTTCATTTTGACTATCAGCATTTTACCGATGCGGTCGGCGGCGTCGACCATTTTTCGGGCTTCGGCGGTGGTGGCCGCCATCGGTTTTTCGACCAACACGTGTTTGCCGGCGTCGAGCGCAGCGATGGCCGGGGCGCCGTGCGCGGATGTCGGGGTACAGATGCTGACGGCGTCGACCGCGTCGAGTGCGAGCAACTCGCGATAATCGGCAAAGACTTGCTCTACGCCCCATTGAGTCGCGGCTTCGCGCGCCTTGCTCTCGTCGATATCAGCGACGGCGACTAAGCGAACAGCCGGGGCCAGGTCGCGATAGGCTTGCGCGTGGGCTTGAGAAATTCCGCCGGTGCCGATAATGCCGATGCCGATGCTCATTTGACCTCGTCTGCTATTGTGGAGTGGAGTATTTCGTCGAGTCGGGCGAGCACGGTATTTGATTCTTCCCAGCCGCGGCTGAGCCAACGATAGTTCTCTTTTATTTGTAGGACTAGGCTGGGAAAGGCGGTCGCCTGGAATTTGCGGCGCAGATGGAAGTCCTCTTGCAGTGCCTCTTCTATTGCGTCGGAGGCCAAGTCGGCGGCAAAACGTTCGCCGTCGAGGTCGAGGTCGCCGGCCAGGGCCACGAGAGTCTCGCTGTCAGCGGGGTTGCGGGCTTCGAGGTAGTAGGCTTGTTGGATGCGGTGGAACATCTCTTGGCCACGGCCCTGGTTCGCAGCGGCCAGTGCCGCGCGGCAGGCGGGATAGGTCGAGCGGCGGGGTTCGCACTGCTGCCAAAAATCCCAGTTGAATCGCGCCCCGGTTCGCGTTTCAACTTCGCGCCAAGCGCCCTGGACATAGCTGCGGATATCGGCCGGCATCGGCTCTTGTGAATCGCGTGCTAAGCCACCCATCACATAGCGGAGATCGACTCGATCATCGGCGCGCAGGGCTTCGATGGTCGGCGTAAACCCCCAGCACCAGGAGCACATCGGATCGGCGACATAAAATAAGATGGGTGCGTTGTTCTCGTTTTGCATGGTGGTTAATCCCCGTAGGGTGTATTATATATTTTTCGTAATTTAGTACCGGTCTTGAAGTATTCGCCGGGCGAATTGTGAATCTATGACCCGCTCAAATATGAGGTCAAGTCGATGGGTGAGGCGTTGGCTTACATGGTCGTTTTTTTTGAGTCTATCCGGCCGGCTACACCGGACAACTGGAGCATATTTCTTCCCAGGGGTTGAATTCGGCGATAGTCAACGCCGATATGATTGGTAGGATGAATATAATCTATAGAACAAGATGCTTTGTGCTCAAGGCAGCTTGGCCACTTCTCATAGTGGCCCTCTTGGCGCCGCCGCGTTGTGCCGACGCAACCGGAAAGGTCGACCGCAGCCGCGCCGGCGAGAGGCTGCTCCGGCATGAGGTCGGGATGATGGAGGAGTGGGTCTATCCCTATGCCACGGTAGAGGCGTATTGGTTGCCCGTGGTAAATATCAGTGCGATGGGGCGTGCGTTCGGCGTTCGGCCGTCCGCGATTCGACAATTTCGCTGGGGGCGTTCGCTGGCGCCACGCGGTCATGTTCTTGCGCGGACTTTCTGGTATACGATCTGGCATCAGAGCGAGGGTAATCCGACTCTGATGCGGCGCACGACGCTCAGGGTAGGTGTCGACGGGAGGGTGATCGAGAAATTTGAATGGTGAGGCGGGTTAGGAGCCCGAAGGCTTTTATTTAAGCAGCAGGCGAAATTTTTTTTGCGGATGAGCAGTAGATCGAAAAACTCGAACTACGGATTCCCGTGATCGGGTTTTGCAGAAGGCCGGTCACAGGAGGTGGCTTGCTCTAGCTGGGCGCTATTTTTTTGATGACATCTATTAAGGACCGATGCAATGACCCGATTTACGTCATGTGGGAGCGGAAATCTGGGAATGATGTCATATTTTTCCAAATGTAGCGCGGCGCTTGATATACAGCAATTATCAATATTTATTTCTTCTTGATGCCTGGCTGAATTGTATTTGTGCAAGGCCCGCCGTAGGCGGGCCCTACTCTTTAGTACTGCAGTTTCTTGCGAGCTATTGTGTGAAAAAAAATTGCTCATTTTAACTATTAACCCGCCTTATTCGCTGTGAACAGGTCACTCCCTACCACTTATAGCCAGCACCTCGCAGGTCGTCGTGAGGAACTGCTCATTGATGCGGCGGGGCGCTCCCATCTATCCCTGCGCGGTTTTTGGGTCGGATCCTTTCTGAGTTTCTTTCTCGCGATCGGTGCGCCCTACGCCAATATGGCGATGCGATCGAGCAATATGGCCTTCGATTTCAATACGCCGGGGGCGATTTTCCTCTTCTTGGTATTGATCGGTTTCCTGAATACTCTTTTTAAGGTGACCGCGCGCGATTTTCGCTTGGCGGTCGGGTTGGCCGTTCTCGTCGTCGGTCTGGTTTTTTGGCATTATACCGGAGGGAATGCCGTTAATGCATACGCACCCGGTTTTTGGTTTAGTATTTTCCTACTTATTTCGTTCCTGACGAATCTGCCGGTGGTCTGGCGCGGGGGGACCTTCGCGCTGAACCGGGCCGAGTTGGTGTTGGTCTATGTGATGTTATTGGTGGTCTCGGCGCTTTGCACGATGGGAATGACTCAGCAACTGCTGCCGGCGATAACCGGCATATTGTATTTCGCCTCTCCCGAAAATAAATGGGCTGTGACGCTTTTCCCGCTCTTTCCAAAGCGTGGGGTGGTCGTTGATGACGGCAGTGG
>Ga0315339_1001254_pt1 | contig 23746 bp, 18 predicted proteins | sample ASW17metaG_FD_204514 | JGI IMG/M metagenome (GOLD analysis project Ga0315339, IMG submission 204514) | Ammonia-oxidizing marine archaeal communities from Pacific Ocean, United States - ASW #17 | ecosystem: Environmental > Aquatic > Marine > Oceanic | place: USA: California | collected 2016-12-05
TCCGTGGCGAGTCGGGTGCACTCCTGTACTCAGCGTCGTGTGTCCCGGAGCCGTGAACGTGTATGCGTGATCGTGAGTAGCGTCCGCGAAGCTGTGTCCTTCATCGATCACACGCCGAAGCCCACCGGTGAAGTAGTCGTCGAACCGGTCCAGCATATCGGGGCGGAGTTGGTCGATTACGAGCATGACCACCAGAGTCGGACCGTCGACGGGGTCTTCCCCCGGTACAGCGGTTCCCGCAGCTAAGCAGCCCGAAAAGCCGGCGCAAAACAACGCTGTCATCCAAAGACGGCCTGTCCGTCCCATCTCTATCCTTCGGCTAGTCACGTACTTCAAGTTGACCCGCGGCGACATCAGCAGGAGCGCAATCGTCAAAGAATCTAACCGCAGGAGCCAGCGCTGTGCTCCTCGTGGTAGGCTGGGTGGCCGTTGGAATGGTTTATGGCGCACTTTCGGCTGGCGATTCAGCGACTGGAGCTCCAGCATCGACCGGAGGGGGCGACTATTCCGCCCCAGCCGAAGGTGGTGGAATGCCCTGGGAATCGTGCATTAACGGGTGTGTTGGGCCGAGGCACCCTATTCGGGCGAAGCACATTGAGACCCCGCGGTGGCACCGGCCTTCGCGGGATTTTGCAACTCCGCGAAGGGCCTAAAATCACAGCGAATCGGTCCGCTTGTGCGCAGTAGATCGCGGCCCCAGGCCGTGTCGCTAACTCCGGGCTGGCGAAAATGCCGAAATCGGGGCTATCCTTCTGGATTCAGGCCTATTTGCATCCTTATTAAAAAAGGCCTCCCTCGGGAGCCCTAGCTGTAAAGCGTGAGGCGAGAATGAGACTACTCAGTGCCGCTCTGGCATCGCTCGGCATTCTGCTCGTTTTGGTAGGCCAGACGGCGGACGCCGGAACTGCAGGTGACCAGACGGTGGTGCGCCCAATGTCGGTGGTCGGGCAGGCCGTTGTCCGTGCAACTGCGCTACCAGCGGTCCTCCCGGGAGAGCGTGTCCCTTACGCCATGCATGACACTGAGGCCATCGCTCCCGACGCAACGCTTGAAGCTGCAACGCCTGAAGAACTCACCGTGATGGTCCAGCGCTACTGCATGGCGTGCCACAACGACGCGATGCTCACGGGCAATCTCTCGCTGATCGGCTTCGAAGTAGAAAAAGCTCCTGAACTGGCCGAGACTGCCGAGCGGATGATTCGCAAGCTTCGGGCGGGCATGATGCCCCCCGCAGGTATGCCGAGGCCCGGAGGCGACACGCTGATGATGCTGGTCAGGGAACTCGAGACCCGCATCGACGCGGCGGCTGCCGAGAACCCGAACCCGGGTTGGAGAACCTTCCAGCGGCTCAACAGGGCCGAGTACTCCAGTGCGGTCGAACATCTTCTCGGGCTTGAGATCGACGTGGGCACGTTCCTGCCGCTCGACACAAAGAGTGCCAATTTCGACAATATCGCCGACGTCCAGATGCCCTCCGCCACGGTGATGGAAGGCTTTATGCGAGCGGCCAATCACGTGAGTCGGATCGCTCTGGGCGACCCGGACGCCGAACCCAACTCGACGCGCTACCGCCTACCGCGGACCGCTTCGCAGAAGGATCGGGTCGAAGGTGCTCCCTTCGGCACCCGCGGAGGTGTATCCACCGTCCACAATTTTCCCGCGGACGGGAAGTACGTCTTCCACATTCAGCCCTACCCGGCAGTCGAGGGCGAAGTATTCGGTCGCACGTTCGGGAGTGTGCAGATCGAGGTGTCGATCGACGGGGTGCGAGTTGCGCTCATGACGGTGGATCGCTGGATGCACGAATCGGAGCCGAGCGGGCTCAATATGCGAACCGATTCGATCTACGTGAAGGCCGGCCCAAAGAGAGTCACCGCTGCCTTCTTGCGTACCTTCGAGGGCGAAGTCGACGACCTGATTCGGCCGATAGAGCACACTCTCGCCGACGGTCAGATCGGCATCGGGTACGGGATCACTACGATCCCCCACCTACAGCGGCTAACGATCCTCGGGCCCTATGAAGTCACCGGTGTGTCCGACACGCCGTCTCGGCAGCGCGTCTTCACGTGCCGCCCTACTTCGCCCGACGAAGCACGTCCGTGCGCCGAGCGCATCCTTTCCGACCTCGGCGCCCAGGCGTATCGGAGGCCGCTCAACCAGACGGACATCAGGGGCCTGATGGGCTTTTACGATCAGGGTGCGATGGACGGCGGCTTCGAGAGCGGCGTGCAGATGGGGTTGCAGGCCATGTTGGCCAGCCCGCACTTCCTGTTCCGCACCGAGGAACGCCCAGACGGCGCGAATCCCGGAGAAGTGCATCGGATCAGCGACGTGGACCTGGCTTCTCGACTCTCGTTCTTCCTCTGGGGGTCCCCGCCCGACCAGCAACTCATCGATCTAGCCCGACTCGGACAGCTTTCGAGCCCGGGTGAGGTAGAGCGGCAGGCGCGCCGTATGTTGTCTGACCCTCGCGCCGAAGAAGCTTTGGCTTCGCGCTTTGGCGGACAGTGGCTCCGCCTCCAGGACCTGGACAAGATCCACCCTGATGCGCTGTCGTACCCCTACTTCGACGAGACGTTGGCGCACTCGATGAAGCGCGAGACCGAGCTGTTGTTCTCGCACCTCATTCACGAGGACAAGAGCGTTCTCGAGTTGATGACGGCCGACTACACGTTCGTCGACGAGCGCCTGGCTCGGCACTACGGAATCACAGGCATTACCGGCAGCGAGTTCCAGCGGGTCAGTTATCCCGATGACAAGCGCCGGGGCATTCTTGGGCACGGTAGCGTTCTCGCTATGACGTCCCATGCCAACCGCACGTCCCCCGTACTGCGTGGGAAGTGGGTGCTCGAAGTATTGCTCGGAACACCGCCACCGCCACCGCCACCCGATGTGCCAGCCTTCGAGGAAACGGACGAAGATACGGATGGTCGCTTCCTCACGGTTCGTGAGCGCATGGAACAGCACCGGGCGAACCCCGTGTGCATGGCATGTCACCGCGTGATCGATCCTATCGGCCTAGCGCTCGAGAACTTCGACGTTACAGGTGCTTGGCGCATCCGGGACGAGGGGAATGCGATCGATCCTATCGGGGAGCTGTACGACGGTACCCAGCTGAAGGGGCCGGCTGACCTGAGGGCCGCACTTCTTGCGCGTCCCGAGGTCTTCTACCGTATCTTGGCCACAAACCTGATGGCATATGGACTGGGTCGGCGCGTCGAGTACTACGATTTGCCGACGGTTCGTGCGATTACGCGCGATGCCGCGGAGAACGATTACCGATTCTCCTCGTTCGTACTGGGGGTCGTGAACAGTCCGGCTTTCCAGACGACACGGATCGAAGAGGAAGAGACTTCGGCGGGCCTGTAGGCATGCCGAACCAGAAGTAGGACAAACCGAATACCGAAACGAGGTCGGAACTGATGGAGTTCATCACCGGAAGACATATCTCGCGGCGTAAGCTACTTCGTGGCGTGGGGGCGTCGTTCAGCCTTCCCCTTCTCGACGCGATGATCCCGGCAAAACGCCTATGGGCGTCTTCACCCGCTGCGGTCGCCGCTGACGCTACTCGGCTGATCTGCATCGAACAGGTGCACGGCGCGGCAGGGTGCAATGAGCTCGGCGAGTCCATGAACCTTTGGTCGCCCAAGGCCACGGGTCGCGACTTCGACCTTTCGCCTACGAGCCTGCGTTCGCTGGAGCCGTTCCGGGACTACCTGACCATTGTCAGCGACACGGACTCGAGGATGGCCGACGCCTTCTCCCCTCAGGAAATCGGCGGGGACCACTTCCGGACGTCTGCCGTGTTCCTCACGCAGGCACATCCCAAGCAAACCGAGGGATCGGACGTTCACGTCGGGACGTCTATGGATCAGTTCTACGTGAAGAGCCTCGGGCAGAACACTCCGATTCCGTCCGTCCAGCTCTCTATCGAGAACGTGGACCAGGCCGGTGGGTGCGCGTACGGCTACGCTTGCGCGTACACGGATACGATTAGTTGGGCCGCACCGGGCGAGCCGCTCCCGATGGTTCGCGACCCGCGCGCCGTCTTCGAGATGTTGTTCGGTGCCGGCGGCACTCCAGAGCAGCGCGCCCAGCGCCGCCAGGCCGATCGCAGCATTCTCGACTGGATGCTCGAGGAGATCTCGGCTCTGAATCGTGATCTGGGACCGGCGGACCAGCGCCGTCTGGCTCAGTACACTGAGAACATCCGCGAGTTGGAGCAGCGCATCCAGAGAATCGAAGCTCAGAATGCGAGTGGCGAAGTGAGGGAGATTCCGGAGGCACCGGTGGGTGTGCCGGACGACTTCGCCGAACACATGGAGTTGATGTTCGACCTGCAGGTATTGGCCTTCTTGTCGGATACGACGCGGGTGTTCTCCCTCAAGATGGGCCGCGACGCCTCTCCGCGGGTCTATCCCGAGAGCGGCGTCAGCGCGCCGTTCCACTCGGCGTCGCACCACGGCGGCCGAGAAGACCGTGTGAAGGACTTCGCAGCGATCAACGCCTACCACGTTTCAACGCTTCCCTACCTCCTGGACAAGCTCAAAAACACGGTGGAAGGCGACTCCAACCTTCTCGACAAGTCGATGATCGTGTACGGATCCGCGATGGCCGACAGCAACCTCCACAATCACATCCGGTGCCCCCTCTTCGTAGTGGGCGGCGCCAATGGCCGACTGGAGGGTGGCCAGCACATCAAGGCTCCGATCGGCACGCCGATGGCGAATGTCATGCTCGACATGCTACACAAGCTCGGGTTGGACGACTTGGAGAAATTCGGAAACAGCACGGGCACCTTTTCCATCTAAGGTGCATCGCCGCAGGAGCGAGACATGTCGATAAGAAAAAGGAACACAAGCTTGAGATCAGCGTCCCTACTGGCGCTCACGCTGACGATCCTCGCCAGCACCACGCTGGACGAGGCCGTCGTAGCCGATGCCGCTCAGAGGAGCGATGTCGAAGCGGTGCGCACGCTTCTTCAGCAGGGTGCAGACCCGAACGCTGCTCAGGCCGATGGGCTTACGGCGCTGCATTGGGCCGCTCTAAACGATCAGCTCGACATTGCGCAGATCTTGCTGTACGCCGGTGTCACGGTGAAGCCGGTGACGCGGGTGGGTGGCTACACTCCGTTGCACTTGGCTAGCCGAGCGGGCCATAGCGGCATCGTGCGGGCTCTACTTGAAGCCGGTGCCAAACCGGACGCATTCACGACCACCGGGGTCACCGCTCTTCACTTTGCGGCCGAAGCCGATGACGCTGAAGCCGTGAACGCGTTGATCGAGCACGGCGCGGACGTTGATGCCAGGGACTCCTTCTCGAGCCGTACGCCGCTGATGTTCGCGTCGGTGCGCAACGCCGTTGCGTCTGTGCAAGCGTTGGTGGCCGGCGGTGCCGACCTCTCCGCTACGACCGCAGTGAAGAACTACGTCGAGATTGCCGAGGCCAACACGGCTGAGCGGGATCAAAGGGCTCGAGTCCGGAAAGCCGCCGAAGAACCCGACCCCGATACGGAGGAAGAAGAGCCGAGGACTCCGCCGAACCAGACCACACCTGCGGAGGAGCCAGCGGACCCCAACGTCCCGAAGCTACTCTCCTCTATGGAGCAAATCGGTCTCCAAGGCGGGTTCGCAGCTCTGCATTTCGCGGCGCGCGAGGGGCACCAGGTCGCTGCCCGCGTCTTGGTAGAGGCCGGAGCCGACGTGAATCAACTCACGGCGGGGGACGAGTCGAGCCCTCTCCTGGTCGCAGTGATCAACGGAAACTACGACCTGGCGCGGAACCTGCTCGATGCGGGCGGAAATCCGAATTTGGTCAGTGACGACGGGGCCGGTCCGCTTTTCGCGACACTCAACATCGAATGGTCGCTCAGGACCTGGTACCCCCAGCCGCAAGCATTCCGCCAACAAGAGACCTCCTATCTGGACCTCATGGAGCTGCTTCTTGAGGCGGGAGCTGAGCCGAACGCTAGAGTCACCACGCACATCTGGTACGCGGCGTACAATGCGGGACGCATGGGCGTCGATTTCGCAGGCGCGACTCCGTTCTGGCGAGCCGCATACGCCGCCGACGTAGGCGCGATGAAGTTACTCGTCGCCAACGGGGCCGACCCGAACATCTGGACCTACCATCTGCCCCGACCCCGTCGCGTGGACCCAGACGTGCCGACCAACCCGGCCGACAACGAGCCTGAGCCCTTGGATCCGTCGGGCCTGGAGCCCGTACCCGTTGGCGGCCCCGGTATCCACGCCATCCACGCCGCCTCAGGAGTAGGATTCGGCAGTTCGCGAGTTGCGCAGACGCACCGGCATGTGCCAGAGGGTTGGCTTCCGGCCGTAAAATACCTCGTCGAGGAGCTCGGTGTGGACCCCGACCTGCGGGACAAGGACGGCTACACCGCCATGCACAATTCCGCGGCTCGAGGCGACAATGAGACGATCCTATACCTGATCAGCCAGGGAGCGGACGTAGACGTGATTAGCCGCCGTGGCCAAACGACGGCTGACCTAGCGAACAGCCCAGAGCAGCGAGCACAACCTCACCCTGCCACGATCGCCCTACTTGAAAAGCTGGGCTCGGAAAACAGTCACCAATGCCGATCCTGTGGCGGAGCGTCCAGGTAGAGCTGACCGAATCCGGAGTAACGGAATGAGCCGGTATATCTGCGCGCTTACCGCGTTGTCGATGATGGTTGTCCCCGCGGACATCGTCGCCCAAGACACCGTGTGGAACCGCTATACGTTGGAGGACCTCGGCGGCGTGTTCGTTCGTACCGAGGCCGCCACCTGTGAGAGTGTTGGGATCACCCGTCAGGTGGTTCAGGCAGAGGCCGAAGCGATTCTCGTGGAGTCCGAGGTGGATCTGCTCACTGAGGGCGAGATGCTGAGGAATCCCGCACTACCGGAGTTGAGGGTCACTCTGGAGTGTGCTGCGAGTGAGGGCGCCTCAGGTGCAGTCGCCTACTCGGTATCTGTCCGCGTGCAGCAGGCGGCTCAGATGACCCGAGACTCACAGATCTCACTGCCCGAAGCGGTGACGTGGTGGTCATCCGAAGTGGGGGTGGGAGACGAGACGACGGCCCAAGAGGCACTTCAGGACGCTTTGAAGGGAAAAATCAAAGAGTTCGCCACCGCGTACATCGAGGCTAATACCGAGCCTGCCGACACGACCGGAACTCGTTAGGAACCCACCCGCTAGAAGGCCCAGCTGCATGGTCGCTAGTACCTCAGCGGCGAAGCCGCTTTTACCGGGCGGCAGCGGCCCGTCCGATTTGAATGACCTTATCCGCCTCGTCGCCCTGCATGAGGAGCGCCAGAAAGCCCTCCTGTATGCGCTCCTCGATATCAAGGGCATTCGCCGTGATCATATCGGGAAGCCCCGTCCGCCTGGCGTGGGCGAGAACCTCTTGGTTTCCAGCTTCCGCAGCCTCTCGGTCTCCATCTAACGCACCCCTGAGACTTCCGATCCCGCAGGCCAGGATGCTGTAGCCGGGCGTATCGGCGATGGCCGCAACCTCCGCCACCGCATCTGGGTCCTCTACCATTATCATCGCCAACACCTCGCCCGACGGGTTCGTCGGCGACCAGACATCGGCCCCCGCGTCCTCGAAGAAACTCACCACAGTCCGCGCCTCATCGGCGCTGCGGACGTGCGGAAAAACGATTCCATCGGCACCGAGCGACAGGATCTCGATCACGCGCGCCCGTGTAACCTCTTCCCCGTCTCGTTCGATCGGGGGGATGCGAACGAGCAGCGTCTTTCGTCCGACAGCACTAGGACCGCGAATTCCCTCCACCATGTCTCTGACAGCCGCAGAGTCATAACCGCCTTCAAGATTCAAAAAGAGAAAATCGTAGAGAGGGTTCTGTGCCAGTCGCTCACCGCCGTCTCGAGTGTAGACCGGGGCGGGTCGCTCACCGTCGCGTCTCTGCTCTTCCGTCCGGGGTCGCTCATTGGGAACGAAGACACCGAAGGCAGCAACTCCCTCGGCCCAGAGGTCGATCACCGCATTTTCGTGAGGTTGAGGGGCTTCTGTGACGCCACGGCCCTCTGGCTCCTGGCACGCGAACAGAACCACGACCATTCCGATCACAGCCATCCTTCGCGAGAGCCGGAGCGTGCCGTCCACTAGTCGCTCCGTCCCGCGGCCATTTTACCCACGGGCAACGCGTCATCGCCGTTTACGATTATCAGTCGGAAGCCTTGGGCTAGACGCTCCGCAATGTCATCGGCGCCAGCTGTAATGCCGCACGGCACGTCAAACTCCTGGCAGGCTCTGAGGACGGTCTGAATGGCTTCCTCGATGGCTGCGTCGTCCCCTTCGTATGCACGTCGGAGGTCCCCGGGCCCAGGAATGACGACACTCACGCCCGGAGTACCGACGATCGCACGGGCGTTCTGCACCCCGATTTTGTCCTCGATAAGCAGGATGTTGATCAACCGACCCTCAGGATTCTCAGGCCAGAGCTCGTCGCCCATCGATCTTACGGCCAGGGCGGCCTCGTCCGCGGTTTCCACATGCGGGAACACGAGCCCGTCCACTCCGGCATCCAGTCCGCTCACAATGTGCGTCTGTGCAAGCTCCTCGTCGTCGCGCATGGGCGGAATTCTCAGCACGATCGGGTGTGCACCCTCACCCGCTGCGTCCACCATGGCCTGCATATAGATCTCCATAGTGGGAATGTCGAAGGGCCCCGCCTCCAATGAGTAAAAGACGAAGTCGGTGTCTCGGTTCTCTACGACCTTGGCACCCTGCACCGCGGTCTTGTCGCCCGAGAACACACCGAAGACGGCCTGGCCGTCCTTCAGGAGCTGCACTACGTCGTTCTGATCCACCTGCGAAGTCTCCTGAGTGGACGGCGGGGCGTCGGTACAGGCCCCGGCAAGGAAGAGAACCACGGCGAACACGCCAGCGGTACCGGCTGTGCGGAAGGGTAGTGCGATCACGGATGGCATCCTATGGATCCGAGTACGGAACGCTATAGCGGGATTCGCAGCTACAGTACGAACCCAGAGGGTGGTTGCGCCAACCCCCGGGGACTACAGCTCTTCGGACCTGGGCACGATGCTGATAGGCCGGGCCACGGTCATAGGCTCCTGCCCAGAGAGCTCGATCTCGACCGTCAACGTACAGTCCCCCGGTTCGAGATCGGAAAAATTCAGTTGGACTGCCCGGAATACGGTGCCCAGAGCGTCCGGACCGGCCTCTTCCCATGTCATCACCACCGGCTCGTTTGGCTCGACGACCCGCAGAAACTCACCGAGGCGGGTCACAATGCTGCTTCGCCGATGTGTCACAGAGATGGTTGTAAGAGACTTCTCGTTAAAACGGCGTTCCCGTCTTAAGGAACCCTGAGGTCGGAAGAACCGTTACATCACTTGCGATTTGTACGTCACTTACGGGATCTTCACGAATGTACAATTCCGCCTCTTCGGCCAACGCGGCTGGCTGGTACCGAGCCGCAAGTCCCGCGCCGCGCGTCTCAGTCCAGGCGTGCCTCGCGGTATCGGTGCTCTTCTTGGCACTGTCTCCGACAACAGCGCTTGGTCAAGGCTCCATCCGCAACAGCCCTGTGAACGGGATAACCACGTTCGACGTGATGGAGGCAACTATCCCGGATCTCCAGGCGGAGATGGCCTCGGGGAGAGTCACGGCTGTAGAGATCTTGGACGCCTACCTGGCCCGCATCACAGCGTATGATCGCCAGGGTCCACAGCTGCAGACCATGATCAGATTGAACCCAAACGCGCGTTCTGACGCTCAGGCCCGAGACAGAGAGCGTGCCACGGGTGCGGTGCGGGGGCCGTTGCACGGGATTCCGGTGATCCTGAAGGACAACTACGATACCGCCGACATGCCCACCACGGGTGGCTCGGTAGCGCTGGCGGGCCTGGTCCCCCCCGACGACGCGTTCCAGGTACTCAGACTCCGTCAGGCCGGCGCGATCATTATCGGTAAGTCCAACCTTCACGAGTTGGCAGCAGGGATTACGTCGATCAGTTCCTTAGGTGGACAGACTCTGAACCCCTACGACCTGTCTCGTTATCCCGGCGGATCCAGTGGCGGCACGGGCGCGGCGATAGCCGCCAACTTCGCCTCGGTTGGATGGGGAACCGACACGTGCGGGTCGATCCGCATTCCGGCGTCTCAGAACAACCTCTTCGGACTCAGGCCGACCAAGGGGCTGTCGAGCATCGACGGGATCATCCCGCTGTCGCACACGCAGGACGTGGGCGGACCGCTGGCCAGAACGGTGACGGATCTGGCCATCGCTTTGGACGCAACCATCGGCATCGATCCGGCTGATCCGGCCACGTCCGTACTGCGCGGTCGACCGCACCCCAGCTTCGGCACCTCACTGGATGCCTCTTCGCTCCAGGGGGCCCGCTTGGGTGTGCTCACCAATATGTTCGGAGACGCACCCGAAGATCAGGAGGTGGGTGGCGTGGTTCGAGCCGCTATCGCACAGATGTTCGACCTCGGAGCCGACGTGGTCGATGTCGTGATTCCTGGCCTCGAAGAGCTGGTCGCCAACTCCAGTGTTATCGCCCACGAGTTCAAGTGGGACTTGATCGACTACCTGGCGGCCACTCCTGGCGCCCCTGTGGGCTCTTTGCAGGATATTCTGGACCAGGGCCTCTACCACAGTGCGTTGGATAGCCGGTTTAGGGTCCGAAACTCCCCTGAAACCCGAGACAGTGAGGAGTATCGAGCGGCATTGGCCAGGAGGGATTCGATCAGGGAAACGGTCGTGAAGGTCATGAACGACCAGCGACTGGACGCCCTGATCTATCCGAGCATTCGGAGGCCTGCCGCTCAAATCGGTGACCCACAGCTCGGTAGCAACTGTCAGTTGAGCGCATCGACTGGCCTCCCGGCTTTCAGCATTCCGGCAGGATTCACAGGAAGAGGACTCCCGGCGGGGCTCGAATTATTGGGGCTACCCTTTTCGGACCCGAAGCTTTTGGCGCTTGGATTCGCGTTCGAACAGGCCACGCCCCAGCGCAGGCCGCCGTTCAGTACGCCGCGACTTCAGAATGGCTTGGCTCCAACCCCGGTGATGTTCGATCTGATCGCCGAGGGCACGGACTCCCAAGTACGGGTCCGTTTCTCGCTGGACTTGCCGACGGGCGTCCTGTCGTATCAGCTCGAAGTAACCGGCGTGCCTCCTGGTGAAGTACACGCCGTGGACCTGCACCGGGCGGGCGACGCATCAAACGGTCCGGTCATCCACAGGCTTTCGGGTATCGGTATAGCCTCGGCCTCCGACTCCGTGACGCTGCGCGGACCGGAGCTCAACGCGTTACGGGATGGACGGCTGTATCTGAGGCTTTATACACGGGAGCATCCCGCGGGCGCGGCGAGGGGCCCCGTAGTCCTTCCTCCGACTTAGGGAAGCGACGGTTCGCGCAGGAGGAAACGGAGGGAACCCTACGCAGTTCTCGCGCGTTTGGCTCTTGATGTTCCTTCGACGTGCAGGTGGTACCTCGTGACTAGACGAGACCGGACGCCACAAGTGCCTATTGGGGGCACCCTACCGACGCGGGCTCCGTATCGGGCCCTTGCTCCTGCTCGTCGCGCCTGACAGTCCTGCGTGGGAGATTTGGAAAGACCGCGGAGGATCGCGCTAAAGGTCGAACGACCCTGTCTGCGACGCTCGGCCCCTAACTGTCGTTTCGTACGGTCCGGCAGACAATAAGCGTGATGTCGTCGCTACCACCATCGTCTAGCGCGTCCTGCAGTAGATCCCGCAGCAGGATGGCGGCGCTCGTACCGACCCCAACCCTCAGCATCTCTCGACGTAACATCGTCATCTTTGCACCGTTCCAGGTGATAAGAGCGTCCACCCAACGACCAAACCGGCGAGCCTTGTGGGATCACAAAAGTGTCGTCCCCCCTGGTCCTCGGACCACAGCCCGCCAAGATTGTTCCGAAGCTGTTCGACGCTCGTCCCGACGGAGGCATGATGCCCGTCTCGTACGAAAATTCCAAGGTTGTCTTCGAAGGCATCAAGAACGCCGGGATCAGGTCGATTTCGGCGCTACCTGAGACCTGGCTCGGGCTGCTCCTGCAGCACGCGGAAGACGACCCGGACGTGAATCTCATTCAGGTGGCAAAGGAGGAGGAGGCCATTGGGATCGCCAGCGGCGCCTACTTTGCGGGTGACCCACACGTGCTTCTGATGCAGAACCACGGCTTCCTCGCAGCGATCAACGGAGTCGTATCGTTGGCCCAGCTCTACGGCATCCCGCTCTGTATGCTCATCGCTCTGCGGGGCCATTGGGGAGAGCCATACCCATGGCACACCCGGGGCGGGATCGTCACCGAAGGGGTACTCCAGGCCCTGAGCATCCCGTTCGAATATGCCCGTGATCCGAACAAGGTCGGCAAACAGATCCAGGAGGCGTACACGTTCTCACAGAGCTCACTCTCACCGGTCGCCTTGTTGCTCACGCGCGACTTGATGGAGGACTAGCATGACGCGGTCCTCCAAGAGGGATAACTGATGGAACGGGCACAGTGCATCGAGGTCATCTACCCCGAGCTCGAAGACAAGCTGGTCGTCACCATCATGGGCGCATGCGCCCAGGAACTCTACAACCTGGGTCACCGCGACAACTTCTTTTACCTCCAGCACGCTATGGGCCTGGCGTCGTCCATCGGCTTCGGGCTCGCCCAGCACCTACCCGAGGAGCGAATCGTCGTACTGGATGGCGACGGTTCAGTGCTCATGAATCTGGGAACGCTCACCACGCTGGCGCGCTACCGCCCCAAGAATCTGATTCACGTCATCTTCGACAACGGTAGCCTGCTCTCGACAGGTGGTTTCGATTCCCAAACCACGTCGGGGATCACGGACCTGGCTCAGATAGCAAAGGGCGCCGGAATCGAACACGTGGCCACCGTCGAGACACCACTCCAGTTCGGTGAAGCCGTCCTCGAAGCCTTCGAACGCGACGACTTGAGCGTCATCGTAGCCAAAGTGCTCGCGGTCGGTCCGGACGAGTACGGAATGGACCTCGAACTCCCCGAGAACGCTTTTCGGTTCCGACGGTACATTCGGGACCGGAAGACGGCCCGAGAGTAGCCGGACCGGGCGGATTTCGGTGAGCCGATGCGGTATGCCGAAGGCATGGACTACGTGTTCGTGAACGGCGTCGCGGTGATTGATGAGGGGGTCATGAGCAATACGAAGCCGGGCAGGTTGCTCCGGCGTGAATCTCAGCAGGATGCCGCCACGCGATGAGCAGAACCATGATCAGAGTGGCATTCTTCAGCGGGACCGTTCTACAACTCATGGGGGCGTCGGCCGGTCACGCGCAGACGGTCGGTGATGACGAGCGAAGTACGACACAGGCGGTCCGCATCGGGGACGAGGATGCGCCCACGTTGGATGGACGTCTGGACGACGAGGCCTGGCAACGCGTCCACTTCCTGTCCGACTTCACGACCAAAGAGCCGGTCGAGGGAGGCACTCCCCTCGCAGGCACGGATGTCGCCTTCGTCTACACTGGGGAGGCGCTCTACATCGGCGCGCGGATGCACAACGCGCAACCGTGGGACGCCCGGCCCTTCGTGACCCGGCGAGATGAGTTCGCTCAGTCTGAAGTGGTCGTGTTCTCCCTCGACACGTTCCTGGACCGACGGACGGCCTACGCGTTCGCTACCACGGTCGCTGGGGGCCGCGTCGACTACTACAACTCGTCCGACGCCGAACACTCCCGCGACATGGCCTACGACCCGGTGTGGGAGACGTCGACGAGCGTCGATGAGGCCGGGTGGACCGCGGAGATGAGAATCCCGTTCTCGCAGCTCCGCTTCAACGACCGGGAGGTTCAGACGTGGGGCCTCAACATCAACCGTTGGATTCCTGAGCGGAACGAAGACATCTACTGGGTCCTGATCCCCAAGAATGAACAGGGATGGTCGTCTCGCTTCGGCGACCTCGTCGGCATCGAGGACGTGAGTCCGTCCCGCGGCGTCGAACTGCTCCCGTACCTGGCATCCGAGACCAGGCGTGACAGCGACCCTGATGTGGCCGACCCTTTCCAGGATGGCAGCGAGACTGTCGGTCGAGTCGGAGCCGACCTCAAGATCGGACTCGGCCCGAACCTGACCCTCGACGCCACGTTCAACCCGGACTTCGGTCAAGTGGAAGCCGACCCGGCCGAGGTCAACCTCACCGACTTCGAGACCTTCTTTTCTGAACGCCGCCCCTTTTTCCTCGAAGGCGCCGATTTGCTGCGCAGTCAGCACTTTTACTCACGGCGCATCGGCGCACCGCCTCGCGGCTCTGCGCCAGGTGATTTCGTGGATCGGCCCGACAACACGACGATCCTGGGCGCCGCGAAACTGTCGGGGAGATTGACGCGGAATCTGTCGATCGGAGCCCTCGCCGCCCTCACCGGGCGCGAACACGCCCAGACCTTGGACATCGACAGCGGGACGTTCGACGAGGTCGAGGTCGAGCCGCTCGGCGGATACGCGATGGTGCGTGCACTTAAACAATTCGGGCCGGATCAATCGACGATGGGATTCACCCTCACCGGTGTCCGTCGGGACGTCACTTCCGGGGAGCCTCTGGCGGGCCAGATCGCACGCGAGGCCTATACGGGCGGCCTCGATTGGGGACTCCGCTTTCGGGGGGGGCAGTACGGAGTGAGCGGCAACGTGGGATTCAGCCACGTGCGTGGCGACCCTGAGTTCATGACCGTGCTCCAGAACCGGAGCGCCCGCTACTTCGGACGCCCTGACGCAGACCACGTACGCCTCGATCCGACGGCCGAGTCGATGTCGGGATACAACCTGATGTGGCGTGTGGAGAAAATCGGAGGGCGTCATTGGCTTTGGAACCTGTGGGGCGAGTTCGAGTCACCCGGATTCGAGCAGAACGAGATGGGACGGCTCACCGCAGGCGACGACATCGATGTGGTCTGGAACCTGCTGTACCGCGAGAACCAGCCGGGCTCGAAGCTCTACAACTACACGGTCGGCACGAACGGCAAGGCTGGGTGGAACTATGGAGGAACGCGGCAGGCCACGACGTTCGGTGTCAGCGCTGACCTGACGTGGGTGAACTACCTGAGCACCGGCGTAAACGTCCAGTTCGACGCACGCGCGCTCGACGATAAGCTAACCCGGGGTGGCCCGCTGATGGAGCGGCCCCAGCGCTGGCTCATCCAAGCTCACGTGCAGAGCGACCGCCGACAGACAAAGGGCTGGACGTCCCGCGTACAGTACCAGAGCGATGAACTGGGCGGATGGGTCTTCGCCCCCGCTGGCGGGTTCTGGCTCCGTCCCAGCGGGCGGTGGTCCCTCTCGGTGAACCCGGCGTACCGCCGCGAGGTCAACCCTCGCCAGTACCTCTGGACACTCGATGGTGGTGGCGACGCTACGTTCGGCCAACGATACCTGTTCGCCTTTATCGAGCGTTCTACACTCTCGGCACAGATTCGCCTGGACTATTCAGTCAACCCCGACCTGACAGTCGAGCTCTACGCCGAGCCGTTCGCATCAAGCGGGAGATACTACGACGTGGGTGAACTCTCGGCGGCGAGTACAGGCACACTAAGGACGTACGGGACGGACGGGACCATGTTCGACCGTGGTGACGATGGGTCCCTTCAAATCACGGACGGGCCGGCCAGCTTCAGCGTTTCCAATCCAAACTTCAACGTCCGCTCCTACCGCAGCAATCTTGTCCTCCGCTGGGAGTGGACGCGTGGCAGCACGCTCTTCCTGGTGTGGCAGCAGGACCGTTCGCAGAGAACCCCGGAGGGCAGACTAGTCCGGCCCGTCGACCTATGGGACTCGTTCAGCGAGCCGGGACGGAACGTGTTTGCGCTCAAGATCAACTACTGGCTGTTGGTCCGATGAAAGTGCGCCTGGCTACCTGCCGATCCACGGCGTGTGGGCAGCGGTCGTGGCATTCTTGCTCCCTCTCGCGTTTCGGTTTTCCTGATCGGCAAGCGGGGGCAGAAGCCTAGGCGTCCTCACTCGGCACCAAAGCCTCGAGCGCGTCAGACCATTGCACCAGGTCTCCACGCCCCTTTGGTGAAAGATCGTAATGCCCCCTGCTCACGCGATCGAACCAGCCATAATGATTGTCCCGAAGAATCGGTCCGGCGCGTGATACTTCTGCCCGCTCACGCACGAGACTGAGTTTGAGGACACCCCCTTCATCCAGCGCTCGTGCACACCGCAGCGCGTCCTGCCGATAAGCGGTCAGACGCTTGCCAGACGCGGAGCCCCCAGCTTCGGGATCGCCAACTCGCTCGGCGAACTCCTTGAGCAGACGCTCGCGGCGACGAGTATCCACCCTGGGTCGGTACGGAGTGGGATCCAAGACCGGTGTCACTCTCCCCCGGGCCGACACTGTAAGAAGGCCCAATCCGAGGCGCCGAAGGAGCCGTGTCACGTGCTTCCTGCGTGAGCGCCATGAGGCGCTGTGCCCCTTTCCGGTGCGGAAGGCGACGTACACTACGTCTGAGACCGAGAGCCGGTCCACCGCTTGAAGGATGAGCACGAGGTTGAGACTCTCCTTCAACTCTACGATCAAAGGTCCTTCGTCCGCTCGCACCGCCACGATGTCGCACGCCCCGATCTCCCCCTTCACCGCGTAACCCTGGGCCTCCAGGAACCGCTTGATGGGGTTGTAGAGGTCGACCTCAGGCATTGGGTACCATGGCGCCGTGCTCCTTCTCGCATATGTCGCCGGACGGGCCAACCGAGCTAAGGCCCCGTGATTCTAGCCCAACGCAGGTCGGGGCGGCCAGGTTGGAGGGGCCGCCCGATCCGGCCGTACAACGGAAACAGGCGCTGGTTCTTGTCGTGGCGGTAGCTAACGAAACGCCCATTGTTGGCGTCCTGATGTGAGTCCGCCCCTACGGAATCAACACCGCCTGAGGATCATTCCGCTGCGGCTCGCGGCACGCCGGCCATGCGTGCGGCCCACCTGATCGTCGTCCCCATGGTGCCTTTCCCCTCTGTCGGGATTGTTGAATCACTGCTTGATATCGTGTGCGCCATTCGGCTTCCGTGCAATGGGCTTCCCGGTCTTCGCTGCGAGCGGTTCCACGGTCCTCTGCGGCCCGCACCTAACGCGCGTATATTGCCAGCGCTCCGGTTGGCACGAGAGCGTTCACGCGACCGTACTTCGGGCATTCGGAAACACCCGACCACCATCAGATGGGTAGAACTGAGCAGCCGATGCACCTCCGCACGCAGATCCTACTCGGGCTCGTGGCTGGCGCCGTAGCTGGAGTCGCGGCTCAGGTCTTGGGCATCGAATGGCTGCGGGTCACCCTGATCTCGATCCAGCCGTTGGGAGACGCCTTCATCAGGCTGATCACCATGGTGGTGGTACCCCTGGTCGTTGCCAGCCTCTTTGTGGGGGCGGCCTCCCTCGGTGATGTGCGCAAATTGGGTCGCATCGGACGCCAGACGCTGTTGTTCTTTCTGGTCACCACTGTGATCGCGGCGTTGATCGGACTGGGCTTCGGCCTGGTTTTCTCTCCCGGAGAGGCTATGGACCCGGCGGTTCGCGACGCGCTGGCCGCGGAGTTCCAGGGGGAGCGAACCACCACAGCGGTGGCCAACGCGGAGTCGGCACGCGGTCTCACGCAGATCCTGGTGGAGATGATTCCGCGCAATCCTTTCGCCGCGGCGGCCGACATGGACCTGCTGCCGCTGATCATCGCGACGCTCCTGTTCGGGGCAGCGGCCACCGTGCTCGAGCCGACCAAGCGCGAGGCGGTGGTGGGCTTCTTCGACGCGGTCAACGGGATGTGCATGACCGTGATCCACTGGGTCATGAAGCTGGCACCCTATGCGGTGTTCGCGCTGATCGCCTCGATCGTCGCCCGATTCGGATGGGAGCTGCTCCAGAGCCTACTCTTCTACTCGGTGCTGATGGCGGTCGCCCTGTTCCTGCACGCCAGTCTCGTGCTGGGAACGGCAGTGAAGGTATTAGCCCACCGAAGTCCGATAGCGTTCCTGAGAGCGGTCGCCGAAGCCCCCCTCCTGGCGTTCTCGACCTCATCGTCGAACGCAGTACTCCCCGTCAGTATCGATGTGGCCAGAGAGAAGCTGGGCGTATCCAATGAGGTCGCGGGGTTCGTGCTACCGCTCGGAGCGACACTGAACATGAACGGCAGCGCCCTCTACAAGGCGCTCACGGTCGTGTTCGTTGCCCAAGTCTATGGGCTCACGCTCGGCCCGGGGGAACTTCTGACGATCATTCTCACCGCCACTCTAGCCGCTGTCGCCGGCGCTGGCGTGCCCGGAAGTTCTCTGGTAACCACGCTGATCGTCCTCAACGCCATAGGTCTCGGTCCCCAGGCGGCCGCCGGGATCGCGCTCGTCGTAGGAGTGGACCGCATCCTGGACATGCTGCGCACCACCGTCAACGTACTCAGTGATCTGGTGTGCGTGGCCTACGTCGGGCGAAGCGAAACCGAACTTCAAGGCTAAGTGCCCCGCGGGGTTACGCACCAACCATCGGGGCCCGACCACCGTCTATATCTCGTAGACCCGAGGGCCGCATCTGGTCAGACCGTTTCGTGCGCGCCCTTCCCGCACCGATCGGAAAGCGGGTCACGATGGAGTTCGAGGGGATGGGGAACGGGCGACCAGACCCCACCACGGCTGTGCCGATCTATCGCACGGTGGTCGGCGTGGCACAGCACGTACGTCACTACGGCCTTCAGCAGCCGGGGCGGATCGAGTTCTACCGACCGCCAGAACAATCCAGGCGTAGTTGGGGATTTTCTCCGACGCTGATCGTGAAGAGCACCGCCGACCCGGCGCCCCTCGTACAGGCCGTCAGGGCCGAGATCCTATCCATGGATGCCGATCAGCCTGTCCAGTTCGTGCGTACGATGTCCGATGTGATCGATTCCCAGCTTGCTACGTTCAAGGCGATGCGCGGGCTGCTCGTCATCTTCGGGGCCTTGGCACTCGTATTGGCGGCCGTCGGCATCTACGGAGTCATGTCCTATTCGGTAGCCCAACGCATGCGAGAGGTGGGCATCCGCATGGCCCTCGGTGCAGAGGCCAGGCAGGTACGGCGGCTCATGTCACAGCAGGGCCTGCAGTTGGCACTGTTGGGTCTGGGGCTCGGGGCGATCGGGGCGTTGGCGGTGACGCGAGCGCTCCAGACCCTCCTCTTCGGCATCGGGGCAGTGGAACCGCTGACGCTCCTCGCCGTCTCAGGTATCCTGATGGGTGTGTCACTCCTGTCGGCGTACGTACCGGCGCGGCGAGCCACACGAATCGATCCAGCGATCGTGCTACGGGAGTAGTAGGCCCCGCCCCCGTCCCCTGACAGTGATTCGCTTCTATGCGATATTTGAGCCTGTCGTTCGCATAAAGTTTCAGGGTTGATGGGAGTCCCGGGTATGCTCGTCCCTCTTCTGGCCATGCTACAGTTGGCTCCGGCTGCCGCTCAGGTGCCCGCCACTGCGGGTCTCCAGCCGTTGTCCGGCCCGGAGACCGTGGTCTACAGCGGTGTGGAGGGCGAACTGGACGTCGCGGTACCTCGGCTGGAATCTGAGATCGTAGTCGATGGCGTCTTGGACGACTCTGCCTGGGCTGACGCATCCGTGCTCACCGGCTTCTCCCAGTACCGTCCCGTCGACGGCGCGCCTGCCGAGGAAAACACTGAGATACTCATCTGGTATTCGGCTACGGCTATCCACTTCGGAATCCGCGCCTTTGAACCTCACGGTGACGTCAATTCCACTCTGGCCGACCGGGACAAGATCGAAAATGACGACCACGTTCAGATCCTGCTCGATACGTTCGACGACGGTCGCACCGCCACGGTCTTCGGCGTCAATCCGCTCGGCGTACAGTCGGACGGATCACGGGTCGACCAGGGGGCTCGGCGGAGCAGCTTTATCCGAAGGGGAAGCTCAGATCCGGTCGACCTGAGTCCGGATTTTCTCTATGAGTCCAAGGGGCGGCTGACTGACTACGGCTATGAAGTCGAGATGCGTATTCCGTTCAAGAGCCTCTCTTTCCAATCGGACCCGATACAAAGCTGGGGTATCAACGTCATCCGACGGGTGCAACACTCCGGCCGTGAACAGACATGGACGCCGGTTCAGCAGGGGCAAGCGTCGTTCCTGGCACAAGGGGGCACGCTTCTCGATCTCGGCGGCTTCGATCGCGGTTTGGTCCTGGACTTCAATCCCGTGGTTACTGCCGCTGTGGAAGGGGCTCCTGCCACAGCTGGATGGGACTACGACGGATCGACTCCCGAGGTAGGAGGCAACGTGCGCTGGGGTGTCACCAGCAACCTGACGTTGAACGGGACGGCCAACCCGGACTTCTCCCAAGTCGAAGCCGACGCGGGGCAGACCCAGTTCGATCCGCGGAGCGCCGTGTTCTTTCCAGAGAAGCGGCCCTTCTTCCTGGAGGGAAGCGATAACTTCCAGACACCGAACCGGCTCATCTACACCCGCAGCATCGTAAGCCCGCATGGGGCCGCCAAACTGACGGGCAAGGTGTCGGGAACCGAGCTGGCTTATCTATCGGCCGTAGATTCCGATCTCGAAGGCACCGGCAACAACCCGATCTTCAATATCCTCAGAGTGAAACGGGATATCGGCGAACAGTCGACGGTCGGTATCGCCTATACGGACCGCGTGGAAGGATCGGACTACAACCGACTCGCGAGCATGGATACGCGCCTCGTGTTCGGCGGTATCTACGACGTTCAGATGCAGGGTGCATTCAGTTTCGACCGGACCGCGTCCTTCCATCAGTCGGGGCACCTCTGGGACACGAGCGTACGTCGTCAGGGTCGCGAATTCGGATTCAACATGTCGTTCAAGGGCTTCTCGGACGACCTGATCGCGGGCAGTGGTTTCCTCGGCCGTGTGGGCACCGTGACGGCAAGGGGTGGGCCGAGCCTCAATCGTTTTGGATCGGCCGGCTCCTTCCTCGAGCGATACACCGGGCGCATGACGATGGAGTTCAGTTGGATCCACCAGACGTTCATGGACGGGGGCGGACCCGACAACTGGTTGAAGTACACGTTCGGGAACGACTTCACGCTTCGCGGCGGATGGTCCCTCGGTGTCTCGCTCCTCGTCGAGCGCTTCTACTATCCGGCCGAGCTGTACAGCGACTACTTCATCGCGACCGAAACCCCGACCGGCACCGATATTTTGCCGTTCGTGGGGGAACCCACGCTGGACAATTACGACCTGGTGTTGAACATACGGACGCCGAACTCTCCCCGGTTCAGCGCGAACGCCTTTGTGATCTTCGGGCAGGACGAGAATTTCGACGAGTGGGCCTCGGGATACATCGTTGTGGGGACGGGCAACCTGGTCTTCCGACCCTCGGATCAGATCCGAGCGGAGGCGAGCTACACGAGGCAACAGTATATCCGCAAGACGGACCACAGCACGGTACGCGTGCGCGACATTCCTCGGCTCAAGCTTGAATATCAGTTGACACGGGCCATCTTCTTCCGCTTCGTCGGGCAGTATGATGCCCGGAACGTCGACGACCTTCGTGACGACACGCGGACCAACGCACCCATCGTCGTATCGGACGGTGCAGGCGGCTACGAACCGGTCCTCGCTCACACCAGCAACGACTTCCGCTTCGACGCTCTCTTCTCGTTCGAGCCGAGTCCCGGGACCGTGATCTTCGCCGGGTACGGAAGCAGTCTCACGGAGGAGGACTCGTTCAAGTTCAACCGCCTCGAACGTCGGAACGACGGCTTCTTCACGAAGCTGAGTTACCTGTTCAGGATATAACTTCGCCGCACCTACCAAGCGGATGCGCAGTCCAGTTTCCGAAGTGCCGTCGGAAGGTTGTACCTGACAAGCACTGCTCGTTGGTGCCAAATTGCGCAGTTGGCCAAAACGTACGCCGCCGGGGGGGTCACCCTCTCCCTTCGTTGGCCCTAGGGAGTCCGTGATGCTAGTACCGGTGTTGGCCGTTCTGCAGATGGCGGGTGTAATCTCGGGCACCGCGGTCCAGGCTTCCGGCTCCTCGTCAGCGTCCGTAGCCTCTCCCACCGTTTCAAGGCCCGACGTCTACAGCGGCACCTTAGGTCAGTTGGACGTAATGGTGCCAATGTTCGAGGAGCACATAGAGGTCGATGGAACTCTGGACGAAGCCCCGTGGGCCGATGCCGCCGTGCTCACCGGCTTCTCGCAGTACAAACCCGTGGACGGGCTCCCGGCGGACGACAACACGGAAGTCCTGGTCTGGTACTCTCCAGACGCCATCCACTTTGGCATCCGGGCCCACGAGCCACACGGACCACCGAACGCCAGCCTGGCCGATCGAGACCAGATCGAGAGCGACGACCACGTTCAGATCCTTCTCGACACCTTCGATGACGGCAGAACCGCGGTCGTCTTTGGGGTGAACCCGTTCGGGATTCAAGCGGATGGGTCGCGAGTCGAGCAGACAGTCTCGAGGCGGAGCGGATCTTCTCGCACGGCCAACCGAGATCCGGTGGACCTGAGCCAGGACTTCCTCTACGAGTCCCGGGGCCGTCTCACCGAATACGGGTACGAAATCGAGGTTCGTGTGCCCTTCAAGAGCCTCTCCTACCAGTCCGAGGCTTCGCAGAACTGGGGCATCAACGTCATCCGCCGAGTCCAGCACTCTGGCCACGAGCAGACCTGGACTCCCGCACTCGTCGGCAGAGCCTCCTTCTTGGCCCAGGGGGGGACGCTGCATGACCTCTCCGGCTTCGATCGCGGCCTCGTGCTCGACCTCAATCCGGCCGTGACCAACGCCGTCCCCGGAGCGTCACAGGAGACTGGTTGGGAGTATGACCCGCAAGAGCCCGAGTTCGGCGGAAACGTGCGCTGGGGGCTGACGAGTAATCTCACGATGAACGGGACCGTGAATCCGGACTTCTCGCAGGTGGAGGCCGACGCCGGACAGACCCAGTTCGACCCGCGCCGCGCGGTGTTCTTCGCCGAAAAGCGGCCCTTCTTTCTAGAGGGTGCCGAGTACTTCCAAGCCCCGAACCGCCTGATCTATACGCGCAGCATCGCTGACCCCGTGGCGGCGATCAAATTCACCGGGAAGATCGGGGGAACGGAGCTGGCCGTGTTGTCTGCCGCGGACGATAAGGCGCTGTCAGACTCCGGCGACAACCCTATCGTCAACCTCCTCCGCCTCAAGCGTGACCTCGGCGATGAGTCCACCGTGGGGATCACCTACACCGACCGTGTAGACGGCTCGAACTACAACCGACTAGCCAGCGCCGACACCCGGCTGGTGTTCGGCGGCGTATACGATTTCCGGATGCAGGGGGCAATGAGCTTTGACCGCGTAGAAGGCACGGTCACCGACGGTCACCTGTGGGACATGAGTCTGAGGCGCCAGGGCCGAACGTTCGGTTGGGACGTGCTCTTCAAGGGTCTGGATGACGAACTGGTGGCCCGGAGCGGCTTCCTGAGCAGGGTGGGTGTCGTCCAAATCAGGGCCGCCACGACCCTGACCGGTTACGGCAACTCGGGCGCCTGGCTCGAGCGATACTCGGGGCGCCTGAGCATGGACATGAACTGGCGCCACAGGACGTTTCTCACCGGTGGGGGGATGGACGAGTTCTGGAGGCTCATCACCGGCGGCGACGTAACGATCAGGGGCGGATGGACGTTCCGCGCCAGCTTCATAACCGAGAGGTACTACTACCCTAACGAGCTCTACGCCGACTACGCCATCGCGGCCCCGAGCCCGACAGGCACGGACATCATACCGTTC
>Ga0315339_1001256_pt1 | contig 23689 bp, 23 predicted proteins | sample ASW17metaG_FD_204514 | JGI IMG/M metagenome (GOLD analysis project Ga0315339, IMG submission 204514) | Ammonia-oxidizing marine archaeal communities from Pacific Ocean, United States - ASW #17 | ecosystem: Environmental > Aquatic > Marine > Oceanic | place: USA: California | collected 2016-12-05
AGTCTCCGATCATCATGCTGCTGGCGGCGTCCACGGCGCTGTCGCGCGACGGTGCCAGCTACATCTCCCTGCGCAACTTCATGCACCGGCTGAGCGCCGGGCTCACTCTGTTGCACCTACTGCTGGCTACTACGCCGCTGTACGACTTCGTGGTCACGCGGTTGATCGCCGTCCCCGAAGCGGTGGTCGAGCCCGCCCGGATCGGCCTGCTGATCGCGCTGCCTTGGACCTGGACAATCGCCTACCGTCGGTTCAACCAGGGAATCCTCATCCGGCACGGTGCCTCTCGCGCAGTTGGCGTAGGAACCTTGCTGCGGCTCGCAGCCAACGTCATCGTGCTCGGCTCCGGGCTCTGGCTCCATCGGATCGCGCCGCAGCTCATGCCCTCGGGAGTGGCGCTCGGCTCCGGCGCTGTTCTCGCTGGAGTCGTCGCCGAGGCAGGCTTCGTCCGCTGGCGCGTCACCCCGATTCTTCGGCAGCACTTCGACCTCGATTCGCCGGCAGGAGAGGGCATCGAGCTCGGCGAGTTCTTGCACTTCTACGTACCGTTGGCGCTGACGTCGTTGCTGGCGTTGATCATGCAACCAATCGGCAGCGCCGCCGTCAGCCGCATGCCGTTACCCTTGCAATCGCTGGCGGTGTGGCCGGTGGTCATCGGCGTGGTTTTCGTATTGCGTAGCCCGGGCACGGCCTTCAAAGAGGTTGTGGTGGCCCTGCTCGATCGACCCGATCCGGAGCCGGCCCTGCGGCGCTTCACGATGTCGCTGGTGCTGATCAGCCTGGGGTTGTCGCTGCTGGCGTTCACGCCGCTGGCCAATCTTCTCCTGGTGCGCCTCTCTGGCCTGACGCCCGAGCTTGCTACCTTGGCCGGCAACGGCCTCAAGATCGCCGTGCTCACTCCCGCCATGGGTGTTCTTCAGAACCTCTATGTCGGGATCCTTGTCCATCGCCGCAGGACCCGTCCGATCACCGAGTCGATGATCGCGTTCTTGACGATCTCGATCACTGGTCTGTTCCTCGGAGTGCTCCGTGGTGGCGTGCCGGGAATCTACGTCGCCTACGCGGCGTTCACCACCGGGCACGCAGCGCAGCTGCTGTGGGTATGGCGAGCGGTCCGCCGGGCGCCGCCGGAGTAGCCGGACGTCAGCCCGAGTGCAGGGTTAACGGAGCGCTCCAGCCTCAGTCGGGGGCAGGCTCGAGCCGCGCGGCTCCGGCGGCTTACCGCTGGTGACGAGTTGGTCGTACTCCCGTCCAATGCAGTAGGTCGCGAAGAGCCAGCCCAGGACCAGGACCATCACAACCACCGAGAAGCCACTGACCGTCAGTCCGAGGTTAGCGTCAGCGAACACGCCCCCCCCCGGCCAGCACGTCTCCGGCACGCTGGCTGAAGGAGTCGGTTACCTGCTTGGCTTTTCTTCTGCTCGCGCGTGGTTGGCAGGAAGAGCATGGCGCGCAACGTATTGTGGAGCGAGGAGTCGGTGGCCTTCTCGCAGGTCTTGCTCCAGCGAACGACGGCCAACGTCGGCACCATGGCGATCAATCCATAGGCACCGAGCGAGTAGATCGGCAGGAGCAGCAGACCCCACCGGAGCCCGAGATACTTGACCACGCGCGAGCTGATGAAGAGCTGAATCACCAGGCTCACGGTATTCATGACGGCGGCGAAACTGGCGTAGTAGCCCTCTAGTCACTCGCCAACGGACAACTCGCCGCCGGCATCGACGGCCGCCGTCGCCGCCTCCGAGAAAGTGCGGCCGAGGATGTAGCCGCCGAGGTTATTGACCAGATTGAGGAACAGGAGCAAGACACCGATGAGCAGCAAGTACCGGGTGCGCCACACGAGCTGAAATGCGACATCCCGCTGCCGGCCTGTTGGCAGTCGTCGAGGACCTCGCCGCGCTCCTTGGCCTCGTAGAGTTGCCGCTCACGCTCGGCGAGTTCCTAGAGCTCTTCGATGGTCTTTGGCGCCTGGAAGGCGCCAGTTGCGGCGATGGTGGCCGTGGTCTTGATGTCCGGCACCCCTGCCTCGCGCATATGGCGCTCGCGCGTGTCGACGTAGTTGGTAATCAGCAGCCCGAAGAGGAGGATCACCGCGGCCACGATCATCGGGACGTAGAGGCCGAAGGGCTCGATCAGCCCCTCGACGAACGTCGCGCCGACCACCCCGCCGACTGACGCGCCTACGGCTACCACCGGGAGCAGACGTCGCGCTTGTAGATATCGTTGGCGAACGATCAGAACTGCGCCACGATCATCCCGTTGAAACTGCTGCCGAAAACGAAGAACGGTATGTCAATCCCGAGGCCAGCCATGCCGGCGACGGCGAACGCGACGAGCAATCGGCGATGATCCAGGTGACGAGGCTGATCAGTCGGCGCCGCGGAAGTCGGTGGGCAAGCCTGCCGTACATAGGAGCGAGCAGGGCCAGAACAGCGACGTTGGCAACCTGCACGTAGGTGGCCATCTCCGGGCCCCACTCGGCCGTCACGATGGCGCCGCGCGTCGGCTTGATCATCCAGTAGGAGCCCAGGATGAGGAAGACATTGCTGGCGAGCAGGACGGCGGTGAGTCCCTCGCCGGCGCGGATATCCGTGAACAATCGCAGCAAGCGATCGAGGATGTTGCCCAGCTTGTTAGGGGCCCCGCGGCCCTCCGGTGTCACCGGCCAAGACGCCGTTGCCGTTGACTATAGGCGCGCAACGCACGGTACAGGTCGATGCGTCTGAACGCCGGCCAGTATGTGTCGCTGAAGTAGAACTCCGAGTAGGCGCTCTGCCATAGCAGGAAGCCGCTGAGCCTCACCTCGCCACTGGTTCGCAGGATCAGGTCGGGCTCGGGCTGGCCGGTCGTGTACAGGAAACGTTCGATCGACGCATCGTCGAACTCGGTCGCCATCTGCCTGAGATCTCCGCCGCGCTTCGCCTGGTCGCGCAGGTAGGCGCGGAACGCCTCGGTAATCTCCTGGCGCCCGCCGTAGGCCATGGCGATGTTGAGCTTGAAGCGCGAGTAGTGGCGGGTGGCATGTTGCACTTCCGCGATCGCCGTTTGCAGGCTCTCGGGCAACAGCTCGGTCTTCCCGATGTAACGAATCCTTATCTCGCTCTCGTGAACATCCGGGCTGTCGATTAGCTCGCGTGTGCGTTCCTCGAACAAGCGCAGCAGATCGGTGACTTCGGACTCTGCGCGCTGAAAATTGTCCAGCGAGAAGCTCCATACGCTCACCACCGGTATGCCGAGATCCTGGCACCAGCGCAACACCTCGCGCAGCTTTTCAGCGCCGCGGGCGTGCCCGAACAACACCCGTCGCCGCCCGTAGTCACGCGCAAAGCGGCGGTTGCCGTCCATGATGATGCCGATGTGCCGGGGGAGCTTCCAGGTGTGCGCCTCCGCCCCTAGCCGGCGCTCGTAAAGAGCATAGAACGGGCGTTTGATGAGGTGCTTGGCGGTGTGCCAGAGCCCCGGCAATATACCGTCGGCCGGCTCTACGAAGGCCTCCTGCGGATCCGCCTTCGCTGCGGCGCGGGGGCTCGTCGATTCCAAAACACCAATGTCCTGGGAGGGCGTGAGGTTGGAAGCAGCCGACGCCGCGCTGGGACGCGACTCGACGGGATTGTAACGCAGGGGCGCGCTCTATCCTGCTTACTCGAGCGGGTAGTACCAAACCCGCCGGATGAGACCGTCCCGGAGTTCGTAGACGGCGAGCGAAGCCTGCGAGAATTCCACACCGCCTCGCATCCAATATGCGCGCTCGCGAACTGCGGCGAAGGGACCGACGCCGAGGCGCTCCTCGATCTCTGCCCGGGCGCCAGGTACCGACGTGAAATAGAGCTCCATCGAGCGACGAAACTCCTCGCGGCCGCGCAACTCCACGCGTGTCATATCGGGGTCGACCGCGAACCAGGCGAAGTCCTCGGCCAGGTTGGCCACCATGGCGTTGACATCGTGAGCATTGAACGCCGCGAGCTGCACGTCGATTACGGCGAACTGATCGACGGGATCAGCGTCGGAGGCCGCCTGTTGCGGGGCGACTTCGGCCTGACGCTGCCAGCGACTCTCCAGCGACTCGAGAGGCCTTGCCACAGCGCCCGCGGCGACGAAACTCAGGAACACCCCGACCGAAAGTACGCGACGCATATCGCCTCCACCGTGGCCGCGGGCGTGGCGAGCCGCGGCGGCCAACCTTCCAGCGGGCATGTTCGCTTCGTAGGTCGCGCTACACGCCGACGGCGCTAGTGCGGTCCGTCCGCTTAACGTACCCTGTTGCGACTATCTTCACGCACTCCGGTGGAGGGGCGTGCGCAAAGCGTTACGATGCTCCTGAACCTCCGGAAGTACCCTCCGAGCCCCCCCCGATACAGGGCAACGAAGGATCGTGCGTGTTTCCTACGAGGGCCCGCGACGATGCACGAACTCCCCCCAGTGAAGCTGGCGCCGCCACAAGGTGGCCTCGGGATCTTGACGGTCGGAATGGGTGCCGTCTCCACGACGTTCGTCGCCGGCGTGATGGCGGTGCGTAAGGGTCTGGCACAGCCGATCGGGTCGCTGTCGCAGTTGGGTACGATCCGCCTCGGCAAACGCACCGAGGCACGCGTCCCGACGATCAAGGAGTTTGTCGGCCTGCCCGAGCTCGACGACTTGCGGTTCGGCGGCTGGGACATCTTCGAGGACAACGCCTTCGAAGCGGCAAGGAACGCCGGCGCCCTGAACAAGGAAGACTTGGGGAAGGTTCGCGACGAGCTCGAAGCGATCCGGCCGATGAAGGCAGTGTTCGACCAACGCAACGTCAAGAAGTTGGAGGGCACCTGGGTGAAATCCGGCGGCACGCGCTGGGAATACGCCGAGCAGATCATCGCCGACATCAAGGGCTTCAAGGAGACACACGGCGTCGACCGGCTCGTAATGATCTGGTGCGCCAGCACCGAGGTCTTCCTGGAGCCCAGCGCCGTTCACCAATCGCTGGAGGCGTTCGAGGAAGGCTTGAAGAACGACAACGAGGGGATTGCGCCGAGCATGGTCTACGCGTACGCGGCGCTGAAGATGGGCATCCCCTACGCCAACGGTGCTCCCAACCTGAACATAGATATCCCGGCGCTCACCGAGCTGGCGAAACAAACTCAGACACCCATCATTGGCAAGGACTTCAAGACCGGCCAGACACTCATGAAGACAATCCTGGCTCCGGGCCTCAAAGCGCGGCTCCTGGGTGTCAGCGGCTGGTTCTCGACCAACATCCTCGGCAACCGCGACGGCGAGGTGCTCGATGATCCGGGCTCGTTCAAGACCAAGGAAGAGAGCAAGCTCGGCGCCCTCGAGTACATTCTGCAACCCGACGTGTACCCCGAGCTGTATAGCGACATCTATCACAAGGTGCGGATCAACTACTATCCGCCGCGCGGCGACAACAAAGAAGGGTGGGACAACATCGACATCTTCGGGTGGCTCGGCTACCCGATGCAGATCAAGATCGACTTCCTGTGTCGCGACAGCATTCTGGCGGCACCCTTGGTTCTCGATCTGGCGCTGTTCCTCGACCTCGCCAAGCGCGCCGGCTTTGCCGGGATTCAGGAGTGGCTATCCTTCTACTTCAAGGCGCCGATGACGCTGCCCGAGCTGTACCCGGAGCACGACATCTTCATCCAGCTGATGAAGCTCAAGAACACGCTGCGTTACATGAAGGGGGAGGATCAGATCACTCACTTGGGCGCCGACTACTACGAGGGCTATCGCTAGCAGGCGATGGTGACGGTGCGGCGGAGCCCGGCGCCCAACTCGGCGCCCGCGTAGCTTGGGAATCTCGCCCTTGAGCTCACGGTTCTCGTTAGCGAATGCCCACATCACGTAGGCGACGCCCAGCGACAACGTCAGAAACGAGGCACTACCGACCCTTTCAGGTATGCGAGGTGTGAACATGCCTTCCCAGCCTTGGCGGGAGCTGCGTTTGACTCGCGGATCCAACAGGCGTCACGATCGCGCTCCTGGCAACCAACACCTAAGGAACAACCTGCGTGGCGAATTTCCGATGCTGCAGGGGTGATTCCCCGGCACCGTCCCAGGCGACACGAGTCGGCGCGAGGCTGCGCGGGCCCTTGTCCAGGTCCTGCGCCTGAGTCGTGGTAGAGGACCTCACCACCGTCACCTGGCTGGCCGTTGGCGGCCGCTGGCTCGCCTACGCCTGCACGCTCTGGATCGGCGGTACCGTGATAGCCGAGCTGTTGCTGGTCCGTGCAGCAGTCGACGTCGGACCGCTGGGACGCCGACTCGCCGGGCCGGCGCTTGGCGTTGCCGCTGGCTTGGTAGCCCTGCGCACCGGCCTCCTCTGGGCCCAGGCATGGCTGCTCTTCGCTCTCGATGAGCCGGTTACCTCGGACCTCGTGTGGCTGGTAGCGACGCGAACGAGTTGGGGGGCCCGGTGGATCTGTCAGCTCGTTGCGGCGATCGTCGCGCTGATCGGCTTCGCGCTTCGTCGAGCCGGCGTACCGATCGGGCGCAGCGTGGCGGCGCTCGGATGCGCCGGAGCGGTACTGAGCGTGCCACTCACCGGACACGCCGTTGAACAAGGGTGGCTGAGCTTACCGGCCGGCGCGCAGATGCTGCATGTGGCCAGCGCCACTGCCTGGGTCGGAACGCTCGCAGTGTTGGCGGGGTTGGTCCTCCGCCCCGGCACGGCGACCGCCCACGACCAGGTGGCCCGGGCGATTCACCGGTTCTCTCCCCTGGCGCTGGCCGCCTCCGCAACCCTGGTCCTCAGCGGAGCCACCACATCTTGGCTCTACGTGGGTGAGTTGTCAGCGCTCTGGACCACGGCCTACGGCAGGACGCTGGCGCTCAAAATTCTGCTGTTCGCGGCCACCGCTTCGGTCGGCTATGTCAATTGGCGCCGGGTCTGCCCTCAGCTAGGCGCCGGCGCTGGCACCGAACGTCTGCGTCGCAGCGTGGCGATCGAACTCACCTGGGCAACCGTGCTGCTGCTGGTAACCGCCGCGCTGGTGGCGCTGCCCATGCCGATGCGCTAGCACGGCCGTGGTGAGAGTGTGGCGGGTCTGCTACCGGCAGGCCGCGGTACTATCCACTCGACGGGACGGATCCCGCTCCGCCAACGAAGTGCCCCGGGAGGTCGCCATCGACGACGAACGTGAGGTCCCTCGGGTGACCGTCAACCCGGTCACCGAGCAGCTGGAGATGGAGTACCCATGCCAGTGGCTCTACAAGCTGATCGGGGCTGATGAAATCTCGTTGCGGCAGGCTGTTCTCGAGGTGATCGATGTCGATGGCGTGACGATCGAGCTGTCCAACACCAGCTCTGGCGGCAACTACGTGTCGCTCAACGTCGAGGTCCGTGTCTGCAATGACAGCGAGCGCACCGGTATTTACGAGGCGCTGCGAACCCATCGGTTCGTCCGCATGGTGCTCTGATTCAGCACCCGACAGCCTGAACTTCGGGACCCGCGAGTCATCGCTCGCTAGCCGAGCATTCGGAAGCCCGGCTCAGTCGACGGCACCCGCCGCTACCGGCTCTCCGATGTACCGCGCCACAGCGCAAATCACCGCGCCGCCCGCCAGCATGCCGAACCACCAGGGCATCCCGAACCCACTCGGCAACGTGCCCAGGACGATCGCCACTGCCCCCACGGTCAACGCATACGGTAGCTGCGTGCGCACGTGCTCGATGTGATCGCAGCCCGACGCCATCGAAGACAGGATGGTGGTGTCGGAGATCGGCGAGCAGTGATCACCAAGGACCGCACCCGCCAGCACACACGAAACGGACGAGTACAGGATGTGCAACTGATCCTGGGCCCCCACGGCACTCAACACTGCCCAGACGAGCGGCACAACGAGCGGCATGAGGATTCCCATCGTCGCCCAGCTCGACCCGGTGGCGAAGGCCGTGGCGCCCGCCAGCACGAACACCAGCGACGGCAGGAGGCCAGGCACCAGCGAGTCCCCGAGAATCGAGACCAGATAGCCCGCTGTTTGGAGCCCGCCGGAAACCGCGGCGAGCGACCATGCCAGCACCAGAATGATCATCGCGAAGAGCATCTGCTTGAGACCCGCGTACCAGGCATCGACGATCTCAGTCAGCGTCAAGATACGTTGACCGATCGTCAACACGACCGCCGCGACGGTCCCCAGCAACGAGGCCCACATGAGCGCCGTGTTGGAGTCGGCTGTGCCGATGATGTCGCGGATCGAATCGCCGGTGCCGGTAGCGTAGAGCCCGAAGATTACCCCGAAGATGAGCACCGACAGCGGCACGAGCGCATTGATGGCGCGTACCGGCCGGCCCTCCTCGCGTCGCAGCTCGGTGGCATCGGCGGCGGCGGCGTCGTCGACCTTGGCGCCAGGTCCCAGGACCTGCCCCGTGGTGCGAGCACGCAGTTCGGCGGCGTGCATGGGCCCGAAATCACGGCCCAAGCCGGCCAGCGTGAAGACCATGAACATGGTCAGGAACGGATAGAAACTGTAAGGGATCGAGTTGAGGAAAATCGCGTAGCTCGACTGTTGTATCGCCGCGATCGGTGCGATCGCGGCGCCGATCAAACCCACCTGATAGCCGATCCAGGTCGACACCAGCGCCACGCAGGCGACCGGCGCGGCAGTCGAGTCGACGATATAGGCGAGCTTCTCTCGAGAGATCCGCAGGCGATCCGTTACCTGCCGCATGGTGTTGCCGACCACGAGCGTGTTGGTGTAGTCGTCGAAGAACACCGCTACGCCGAGAGCACCGGTGGCAAGCTGCCCACGGCGCGGATCGGTGGCGAAGCGCACGATGATGTTGACCACGCCCTGCATGCCACCGTTCTTGATGACGATGCCGACCATGCCCCCGATCATGAAGGAGAACAGCAGGATCTGCGCCTGGCCGGGATTCGTGATAGCGCTGAGCACATAGACCGAGTAGGTATCGAGCAGCCCGCGAAATATTCCCGACGGCCCGAACCCGATCAACGCCGAGGCGCCGAACCAGATGCCGAAAAACAGCGCTGCTATCACCTGCTTGAACAGCAGGGCCACCGCGATCGCCAACAACGCCGGGACCAACGAAACCCACCCCGGCAGCACTCGCGCGTCGGCGGTAGCCACGACGGTTCCGCCGGACAACAACTCGAGCCGGGTGTCGCCACGTTGCAGCGTCACATCGACGAACGTCACGGTGTCAAAGTCGACGCTCGGCGCATAGAGATTACCACCGGCGCGCAGAGCCAGCGTTGCCAGCGCCTCCGGTGGGCCCGTGGCGGCAACCTGCGCCGGCACGCCGGCGAGGGCTACAGGCGGCGGCTGCAGTGCGTATTCTACGTCCTGCGCGAGCGCTGGAACGGAGGTGAGAAGAAGACCGAAGGTAACGAGCGCGCTCGAGCAGGTACGTAACAAGGGTAGTCCGTCCTCCCAGGGGTGGCGACCAGGTCCGCCGAATATAGTGCTTTTCAGAAGCTCAGCACCAGTCCGAGCGACATCTCGAAGTTATGTACGGTCTTGTCGGCAGTCAGACCGAGCAACGGCAGCACGTCAGGATCGATGGCGTCGATCTTCAGCGGCGTGATGTGGTCGCGCACATCGACGCGCGCCGCTACAGCACCGAGTCCGAACTTCATGCCAATGCCGACGTTATAACCCAGCGTGGTGTAATTGTCCGCATCGACCACATCGAACGAGATTCGGTGATACCCGATGCCGCCCGCCAGGAAGGGACTGATCGGACCGGGAACCAGATTGACGGCCAAGGCGATCTCGGCGTACGTGATGCTGGAGCCGAGTTGCGCGGGGGTGTCGACGAACAGGTCAATCGGGCTGTGAAGAAGCGCCCCTTCAACCTTCAGCAGGATCGCCCCGAGCGACACGCGAGCCCCGTAGATCCCGGCATCGCCGAAACCCAGGCCGACGCCATCGTCAACTGCATCGAGCACGTCGTCGCCGACGACGCGACCGATGGTCAGCGCCACCTCCTGAGCGAAGGCTGCGACAGGGCTCAGCAGCACACCGAGAAGAACCACAGGCAAGAAGACCTGGACAATCGCTGTGCGCGCAGAACTCATCACCCAGCCCCCAAGACTAGCCACTCCTAATCTGAGCCCCCCACAGGGATCATTGTCTCGGATCCGACCTCACCTGTCATGCCCGGCGAGCGTCAATTCGTTCGTGCTCGATGCGTGAGTGGACCGGTGCCTGACGGTAGCTAGTCGTCGCCCCGCGCCAATCGGCCGGCGGCACGCCCGCGTGGTAAGAGCGTGTCAAACGCCGCTCACGCTCCCTCGACCTCCGGGAGCATGGGCGAATGTGCTACGCGTACTCGAGCTTACGGCAGACACCGCGAGCACCCACGGCGCTTGATCACGCGACGGATGGCATCGGTGGTGTACCAGAGGCGACCACAGATAGGGCAGATCGTCCACAGGTAGACGCGGCCCACATGCTGGTCGCGCGTGTAGACGATTCGACCGGCAGCCAGGCGCGTCATCGCCTGGGCCGTTTCCGCATATCTCTGTAGCACGGTTTTCTGCGGCCCTCGGGCGCCGGGCCCTGGGGTCCAAGGTTTTGCCATCTCGTCCTGTAACGTGATATTACGCTCTTAATCTCTAGTCAGCGCCCAGGACATGCTTAAGAAAACAGCATCCTGGGCGGATGATTCGTGGCTGCGGGCCGTGGTGACGTTGTGGCGTCCCGTATTCGATGAATGGGATTTCGCCCGCACCCGGAGTGAGGGTGAGGGTGCGTATGGGGTGCGGAATGAGCGCCCGGAGCGCCGGCCGACCCCCTAGACACTGGTGCCAAAGGGGTTGTATGCGATAGAAATTCAACCATCGACTAAAGTAGCCCGCAGGTCCGCCCGCGCTCCGTTGTCGACAGAGGATCCGATGCACCGCACGCCCCTACTCTCGATCGTGCTCCTGACCAGCTTGGTGGCTCCTGCCGGAGCACAACCTCAAGCTCCGGACTCACCACCCCCTACCGTCGACCCGCGTGTCTACGAGCTCGTCGACGCCACCTCTGCGGACCGCCTCGAAGCGAATATCCGGCGGCTGGTGGGCTTCGGTACCCGCCACACTATGTCGGAGACAGAGTCACCAACTCGGGGCATCGGCGCCGCGCGCCTCTGGATCAAGGCAGAGTTCGACAACATTTCCGAGCAGTGCCAGGGCTGCCTCGAGGTGAGCTTTCAGGGCTACCTCCAGAAGGACGACCCGGAGACGCGGATTGGCTCCGATGTCGAGATCGTCAACGTCCTCGGGATCATTCGTGGCACCGTGCACCCTGACCGCTACGTCATCATGAGCGGCGACATCGACTCGCGTGTCTCCGACGGCCTCAACGCCACCAGCGACTCGCCGGGAGCCAACGACAACGCCTCGGGAATGGCCGGAGCCATGGAGGCCGCACGCGTCCTGTCTCGCCACCAATACGGTTCGAGCATCATCCTGGTGGGACTATCGGGTGAAGAACAGGGGCTGTTCGGCGGGCAACACATGGCCTCTGTCGCCCGTGACGAGGGCTGGGATATCGCCGGCATCCTGAACAACGACATGATCGGCAACATCGAAGGGGTCGACGGTGTCATTTCGAACGACACCTTCCGGGTCTTTTCCGAGCCCACGCCGGTTACCGAGTCCGATGAAGACCGGCGTCGCCGGCGTACCACCGGCGGCGAGGTCGACGGCGTATCGCGACAGCTCGCCCGCTATGTGGCACGCATCACCGACCTGTACATGACGAACCTGCGGGCCATCATGATCTACCGGCTGGATCGTTTCGGTCGTGGTGGTCATCACCGTCCGTTCAACGACGCGGGGTTCGCCGGAGTGCGCATCATGGAGACGCACGAGAACTACACGCGCCAGCACCAGGACCTGCGAGTCGAGGACGGCATCCACTACGGCGACGTGATCGAGGGAGTCAACTTCGACTACGCGCGCAAGCTGACCGCGGTGAACATCGCGTCGCTGGCAGCGCTTGCCTGGGCGCCGCCGCAGCCGGCCGAAGTGGCCATCGCCGGGGCGGTGCGGCCCGCCGCAACGTTGCGCTGGCTTCGCGTCGACTCTCCGCTGGTCGCCGGATACAAGCTCTACTGGCGCGACACCACGGCACCACAGTGGCAGAAGTCGCGCTGGGTCGGCAACGGCAACACCTGCAGCTTCGAGGCACCGGCTGGGGGCAATTGTCGCGAGTACACCCTCGACGGCCTGGTCATCGACAATTTCCTGTTCGGCGTTGCTGCCGTGGGACACGATGGCAACGAGAGCGTCGTCGCTTTCCCGGGCAGATCGGCGCAGCTGACCCCGCCCCGACTCCAGCGCTAGCAGGCCACGGATCGATCATGGGGCCGGCAGCGGCGCTCGGCGAGTCCGTCGCAGCACAACTGAGCTCGATCCTCGGGGCGCGCTTCACCACGGCCGAAGCGGTGCGCGGCTACCACGCCCACGGTGAAGGATGGGATCGCCCGGTGCTTCCCCGTGGGGTCTGCTTCCCCGAGTCGACCGAGGAAGTCGCAGCAATCGTCAGCGCTTGCGCCCAACACCGCACACCCATCGTTCCCTTCGGCGCCGGCAGCTCGCTCGAAGGGCACGTCGTTCCTCCAGCGCACGGCGTTTCCGTCGACATGACGCGCATGAACCGTATCCTCCAGGTGAGTCAGGAGGCCCTCGACTGTCGGGTGCAGGCCGGCGTGACGCGCCGGCAGCTCGATGCCCACCTGCAGCCACAGGGGGTGTTCTTTCCGGTCGATCCGGGGGCCGACGCGACGCTCGGTGGCATGACCGCCACCGGCGCCTCCGGGACCACCACCGTGCGCTATGGAGCGATGCGCGAGAACGTGCTCGGCCTCACCGTGGTGCTCGCCAACGGGACCGTCGTGCAAACCGGCGGCAGAGCAAGAAAATCTTCGGCCGGCTACGACCTCACGCGCCTGCTGATCGGCTCGGAGGGCACACTCGGCATCATCACCGAAGTGCAGCTTCGACTGCGCGGAAGTCCCGAGGCTGTCTCGGCTGCCGTCTGCCAGTTCGAACGCATCGGCGATGCCATCAACACGGTGATCGAGGCGATCCAGATCGGCGTGGATCTGGCGCGCTGCGAGCTCGTCGACGAGGTGATGATGAAGGGCTTCAGGCTGCACTCCGGCCTAGACGAGTACGGCCCGCAACCAACGCTCTTCGTCGAATTTCACGGCACCCCGGAATCAGTCGACGAGCAGGGCCGCCTGGTGACCGAGATCTGCGCCCGAAACGGTGGCTCCGAGGTGCGCCGGGCGCACCGCACCGAAGATCGCAGTCGATTGTGGAAGGCGCGGCACGACGCCTACTACGCGTGCCTTGCGCTGGCGCCGGGCAAGCGCGGCATGGTCACCGACGCCTGCGTGCCGCTGTCCCGGCTCACCGAGTGCATCGAAGCAACGCGGTCGGATATCGAGGAACACGGGCTGCTCGCGCCCATCGTCGGTCACCTTGGCGACGGCAACTTCCACTGCCAGGTGATGTGTGACCCGGAGGACGAAGGCGATGTCACCGCCGCCAAGTCGTTCGTAGCACGGCTCGCCGAGCGCGCCATCGACATGGGTGGCACGTGCACCGGCGAGCACGGCGTGGGGAGCGGCAAGATCGGCTTCGTCGAGCGCGAGCACGGCACCGCGGTGGAGGTGATGCGTGCCATCAAGCAGGCACTGGACCCCCTCAACCTGATGAACCCGGGCAAGGTGGTGCGCGTCATGCAGTGACGCGACGCCACCTCCGATCAGCCTGAGGCGTTGATCGAGGCCGACCGCTGCGGGCTGCCGAACACGCGGTAGAGCAAGTACAGCAGGCCTATGGCGACGGTGAAGGTCAGCACCGGAACGAAGATCGCCAGTATCGAGCCCGACAGGCTGACGACATCCTCGGCGAGGCTGAGCATCGGGCTCGCCAGGCCCGCCGTCGAGCCCGACGACACCAGCCGCACCCCCGCCTTGGCGGCCTGCACACCCGCTGCTATCGACCCCCCCAGGACGATACCGACGACCAGCCCGGTGAGCGGATCGAGGGCGGTGAGCGGCGAAGCCGCGGCGATGGCGCCGGCGATCGGGCGGCCGAAAGTGCCGGCCATGTCGAGCAGGTGATCGACCACCGGAAACTTGTCGCCGAGCATCTCGGCAACCACCGCGAGGCCCAGGACGGTCAACGCCGGAGTCGACGCCATCCAGTCGAAGCGGCCGCTGAGCGCGATGAGCTCGAGGCGACCGGCCAGGCCCACCACCAACAGGGGCAGAAAGGCTCGCAGACCGGCAGACGCCGCCAGACCAACTCCCATCATCAGCTGCCACGCCAGTTCGACCATGCCGGAAGTCTACCAGCCAGCAAAGCGACGGCGACGGTTAGCCGTTGAGCGCTGGTGACTCCTCCAGCGCCTCTACCAGCAGGTCGGCGATGCGCTCCAGGAGCGCCGGGTCAGCGGCGTGGCGTTGATTGACCTCGACCTCGATTCCGACCAGGCGACGGGGTGAATGCGCCGCGCGCATCGCCGGCAAGATACCGTCCGCGGTGCCGCTATATGGTCGGTTGTACCAGACCACGAGGTCGGTCAGGCGTTCGAATCGGGCCTTGATATCAGCGCACACGGCACGTTCGACGCCCCATTGCGGATCATGCAGGAGACCGATATCGTTGCCGCGCAGGTTTCCCGCCAGCGCCGGCGTGAAGGTGTGTACACACACGTGCACGCAGCGTCCGTGGCGGGCGATGATTCGGTCGGCGGCGGCAGCCACCCCATCTCGGTAAGGCCGATAATACCGGTCGATGCGAGTCTGCCGGTCGGCGACGCTGAGCCCGTAGTTGAACGGCACGCGATAACCGTCAGAGACGCGCCGAATCAGCATCCGGTTGTCGATCGAGCGGTTCAGATCGACTACCAAGCGAGAGAACTCGCCGCTCCATAGCGGCACCTGCCACCGCGCCGCCATGCGTTCGGCTATCACCAGCGCGCCCGGATCCCACGCGATATGAAGCTCCAGCAGGCGTCGGTCGAACGTCAGTTCCTTCGGCAGGCGATTCGACGCATGCTCACAGGTCGCCAGTACCTGGTCGCGCAGCATTGCCACGGGGCTCCCCCTTTCACTCCATCGCCGCGGCGACGACGACCTTCGAGTATTGTAGCCAGCGACTGGTGAACCCGCTGACAGGAGAGAGCTTTGGCGGTCACGCCCCCGGCGGCACGACGCGATCCTGCGAGCGAACGAGCCCGGACAGTCCGAGTCGCCATGATCATCCAGCGATTCCGGCCACGCTTCTCCGGTCAGGGCGTGCAGCTGGAGGCACTCGTACGAGAGCTTGCTGTGCAGGGCGCCGAAACGACCATCTACACGGCGGCGCCACGCGGCACGAGATCGGCCGTGGAAATCTGCGCCGGTTACACGATTCGCCGTCTGCCCGTTCACCTGCTGCCTGGAGGCGTACTGTGGATGCCAATCTTCGCCGTACGCGTCCTGCTGGCACTGTGGCGTGACCGACCCGACGTGGTACATGTACACACGCTGACCGACGGACTGTACAGCGCCTGGGTCTATGGGCGGCTACGGGGCGTTCCCGTGATCTTCGAGATGACCCTGATCGGCGACGACGATCCGCTATCGGTACGCGCCAACCCAGCGCGACCGCGGGCACTTCGCTGGCGGATGTTCCGCAGCTGCGACGGCTACGTGGCGATGTCGCCGGCCTTCCTCGACCCCTATCGGCAGGCCGCGCTGCCCGCCGCCCGGCTTCGGCTAATCCCGCAAGGTGTGGACACCGCACGGTTTCGCCTCCGCGACGAGCCGCATCGCCTGCAGATCCGCCGCCAGCTCACCCTCGACGACGACGCGGAGCTCGTGGTCTTCGTCGGCTCACTGGTCCGACGCAAGGGCATCGATATCTTGCTGCGCGCCTGGCAAACGATCCACGCGCAGCGGCCGGACGCGCACCTGCTGCTGGTCGGCAACGACACCTTTGCCTCCGATGACCCGAACGGCGATCTCCTGCGCCACTGCCTGGCCGAATTGCCCCCCACCGCCGGCACCCACGTGCATCGCCTCGGCATCCGATCCGACACCGAGGCGATCGTCGGCGCATCCGACGTGTTCGTGCTGCCGACACGACGCGAGGGGTTCGGCTCTGCGATCATCGAGGCGATGGCCTGCTCGCTCCCCTGCGTGGTGACGGAGCTTCACGGGATCACCGACTTCATCTTCGCCGCCCCGACGTCGGCGAGCCTGCAGGCCGACGCGGAGACCGACGGCGTCGTGGTGACGCAGGAAAACACCGACGGGGTCGCCACGGCCGTCTGTCGGCTGCTCGCCGACCCGGCGTTGAGGCGCTCCCTCGGCCGCGCCGCGCGCGCGCGCGCCGTGGCGGGTTTCGAGATGAGCTCTATCGCCGCCAGCTACCTCGCCTACTACGACGAGCTGCGCAAGTAATGGTTCAACGCGGGCCCGATTCGACGCTACTGCCGCGCGCCGCGCGATCGATGGTCTGGAACGCCACGCTGCTGCCGCTGATCAGCGTGTTCAACCTGGCCTCGTCGGTCCTCATTCGCAACTATTTCGGCCTGGCGTCGGGGCTGTACGATGCGCTGATCGGCGTCGTCAACACGCTGATCCTCTGGCCCGGCCTGGGAATTCCGGTTGCCTTCACACAGTTCATCCCCGAGCTCGAGAGGCGCGACGATCGCCGCTGTCTTTGGGCGTTCATCTGCCGCGCCGGGGCGACGAGATTTCTCTTGCTGGTGCTGTTCCTCATACCGGTGAACGTCAACGCAGTCGCCGTCGGCGAGCTCTTCCACCTCGGAGAGCACGGCGCCACCCTGGTGCACCTGGCCTCGGCGCTGGCGTTGTTGCGCAGCGGTCACGAGCTTGCCCTCAAGACGCTGCAGGCGTTGCTATCGCACCTCGCCGCCAATGCCATCCAGCTGGCGCAGGCGGTGCTCGCGATGGCCGCGCTGGCCGTCACCCTGTCCGCCGGCCTGGGCATGCCGCAGCTGATGGTGGCGCTGATCGTGGCGTCAGCGCTGCTGTTAGTCATTGCGGTGAGCGTGGTTCGCTGGCGGGTCGCGCAGATCGGCTCGTCGGGCCAGCCGACCGCCGCCTCCAGCAGGCAATCCGGCGAGATCGTGACGGGAATCAGCAACCGGCGTTTCGCCGGCTTCTCGCTGTTCATGTACGCGCACGACACGATGAACTACTTCGCTTCCCCGGCCTTCGCCAGCCTGGCGATCGCCGCGTTGTACGACACCCCCGGCCCGGTGGCCTTGTTTGCTGCTGGACTGCAGTTCCCGATGCTCGTCGTGATCGTGGTGCTGGCAGGCTTCCAGGGCCTGTACCGGCCGCTGTTCGCCCGGCTGATCACCGACTCGGATCGCCCTCGACTCCGCGCCGCGTTCTCGGAGGTCAGCAAGGTGCAAGTGGCGCTGTTACTTCCGGCGGGAACCGGCCTGGTGATCATAGTCGGCGACCTCATGCCGCTGCTCTATGGCGACGCGTTCACGGATGCCGTGCCGCTAGCCCGGGTGCTCTGCGTCTTCCTGTTCGGAGAGGCGATGTTCAACCTCGGTACGATCGTCCTGTCGGTCGACCACCAATACCGCTCGGTCATGCTGGCGCAAGCGATGCGCCTGCTGGGTGCGCCACTGTTCGTCTGGCTAGCGGCCCGTGGCGACCTGCAGCTGGCGGCGGTAGCGTTCGGTCTGAGCCGCCTTGCTGCAACGCTCTTCGGCTATGCGGTGGCGCAGCGCCGGTTCGGGGTGCGCTTCCCGTTCCGGTTCGCGTTTCGCGCCGCCATGCCGAGCCTGGCCATGGTGGCAGTTGTGACAGCCGCGCGGTCGTTGTGGTCGACCTCGTGGATCGAGGTGATCGTTCTGACGACTCTGGGCGTGGCGGTGGTGGCCATTGGCATGCGGCAGTTCCGCGTGCTCGGGCCACGCGAGTTGGATCTGATCGACCGCGCGCAGCTGCCAGGACGGTCGACTATCATCTCGTGGTTGAAGCCGCGCGCATGAGCTTCTGGCGGGTTGAGCCGTGAAGATCGCGATGTATATGCCGGGGCTACGCCCGGGCTCGATGAGCTGGTCGATCTACCAGGACTTCGCCAGCGCTGTTCGTGCCCTGGGTCCGGAGCTGACGGTGCTCACCGACGCCCCCGACGGATCGGTCCCCTCAGCCCACCAGGGCACCCGTTACCTGCGCACCAGCCCGAGCGCCCGGCTGCTCGATGGCTTGGCGGCGCCGTTGACGCGCTGCCGCTCCTTGCTGAGCACATCCCAGGCAGTGCGCAATTACCTGTGTCAGCAACACGACCTCGACCTGTTCTACTGCGAGATCGCCTATCCGCTGGGTGCGGGGATCAACCTGGCGAGACGGCGCACCGGCTGGAACGGCGCGACGGTAGTGTGTCCGATGGGCGAGGACATCCTCGTGGTCGACGACGCCGGGTACGGCTTTGGTCGATATCCGGTGCCTCGTCGAGCGCGCGACTGGACGCTGCGCAGCGCCGCCGCAATTCGCTGCATCTCGCCGATGGTGCAGGAACGCATTGCTGCCTTCGGCAGGGCGTCCGCCGTTGTGCCGCTGAACGTCGCCAATGTCACTGTCGAGGCGGCGGGCAGATCGGCAGAAGCCATCGCGTCGGAGCGCCGCTCGGCCCGCGCCTCCCTGCGTTCCCGCCTCGAGCTGAACCGCGAGGCGCTCATCCTGTCGCTCGGCCGCCTTCATCCCTTCAAGGGCGTCCACGTGCTCGTCGATGCGATGGCCGGGCTCCCCGACGCCGAGCTGCTCATCGCCGGCCCGTCGCTGAGCGTACGCGGCTACGGCGATTACGCGGATTTCCTGCGCCACCGGGCGCGGCAGCAAGGCGTCGCCGACCGGGTCCACCTTCTCGGCGCCGTTCCGCACGTCGAGGTCATCGAGATGCTGTCGGCCGCCGATGTCGTCGTCGTGCCGTCGCTGCTCGAATCGCTCAACCGTGTCTGCATGGAGGCGGCGGCCGCCGGTACTCCCTTCGTGGTCACCGAGACCACCGGCGTTTCGGCGTTCGTGACAGAAGACGGCGTCGGGATCGTCGTGCCCCCACGTGATCCGGATGCGATCGCCGCGGCGTTGTCGACCATCCTCGACCACAGCTGGACGCCCGACCGCGCAGCGGCGCAGCGCTTCGTGGCGCGCTTCTCCGCAGGCGCCGTCGCTGCACCGCTGGTCGAGCTGTTCGAGGAGGCGCTGTCATGAACCCCGCACTGGCGGTGGCCACCGCGCTCGCCGTGCTGCTGCCCGCCTTGGGCATGCGTCGCTGGTCACAGCGTCGAAGCTGCGACGCTCTGGAAGTTGCCGTGGCCACCGCATGTGGTCCGGTGGCGGCCGTGCCGCTGTTGTGGGTGGCGGCGACGCAGCTGCGCATCGGCGCGGGGGCGGCGCTGATCGCCGGCACGCTCGCCGCCGCGCTCATGTGGCTGGCTTGCAGCGCGCCAACGATCGCACCTAGATCGCCGCGCCCGGGAGCGGTCCGTGCGTTGGTGTTCACAACGGTGGCATGGCTGGTGTTGTGCGCGCTGGTATTCGTGCCCTACGGCCTGGCGCGCCCGGACGGGGTGCACCGCATGGCGATGAGCGACTGGCAGAAGCACCTCATGCTGGCCACTGAGATGACGGTGCACGATGAGTTTCCGCCCGCCAATCCCTTCCTGCGTGGGGCGGGGCCGTCGCCCTACTATCACGGGTTCCACCTGTTGGCGGCGAACCTGGCACGCGCCGCCGGTGGTGAGTCGGCGATCTACGCATCGTTGCTGGCGTTGATGCTGTTCAGCGCGGCTCTCGTGCCCCTGACCGTCTACGTGGTGGCGCGCGGCATGTTCGACTGGCCCGGGGTGGCGCGGACGGCGGCGCTGGGCGCCACCTTGCTGGCCGGCTTTGACCTGCTGGTGTTGCTGCTGCACATGGCGGTCAACGCGCTCACCGTTTGGGGCGGCGAGTGGACCCTGTCAGGGATCCGCGAGTTGGTCCCGTCCACCCATTTGGACTACTGGCTGCACCACAACCAGCGGCAGTTCAGCGCCCCCTACCTGGCGGCGGTCTGGGCACCGCAACATGTGCTGGCAGCGTGTGCCGGGGTGCTCGGCTTCCACTGGCTGTCGCGCCCAACAGTCGGCGGCGAAAACCGGCTCGATGCGATACCCGCCGCCATGCTGCTCGCTGCAACGCCCATGCTGTCGGCCTACGTGGGACTGGCGGTGGCCAGCGGGCTGACGGTGGCGTTCGTCGTGGCGACCACGCCGGCCGAGCGCCGGCGTTGGCTGGCGACTGGCGCCGTTGCCTCCCTGCTGGCGCTGCCGTTCCTGCGCCTTGGCGCCTCGGCCTCGAGCGGCCTGGCCCTGGCGCCCTCAGCAGCCGGATCGTGGCGCAACGGCGCGTTGTTTGCGACCCTGTTCGGTGACGGCCTGGTACCTCGACTCCTCGACACGCCGTCCGTTTACGTTTTCGATTTCGGCATCCTGGGCGTCCTCGCAGGACTGGGTGTCATGGCACTGCGCGGCGCGCCACAGCGCGCCCACCGGACGCGCGGTCTGGTGATGGCCGCCACGATCCTGATACTCGCGGCGCTGGTGAGGCCGCCGGTGGGCGGCCCCAACAACCTCTACGCACGCGGCTTGCTGCCGGCCTGGCTACTTTTGGCGCCGTTCGCGGCCGCCGAGTGGCAGCGCCGCAGAAACGTCGCCTGGAGAGTGGCCGCGGGGGTGTGCCTGTGCGGCACCCTCTACGCTGCGATGGGGACGTTCCTGGAGGGCTACCTTTTCTGGGCGAGCCCGACCGCCGCGGTGCAAACCGCCCGTGCGGTGAACGAGCGAAGCTCACCGAACGACATCGTCGCGATGCCCGCCAAGCAACTTCCGGGGCACGCCTACTGGCTGCGCCGGTCGGTGGTCCTGTACGACGAGCGCCATGCACGTCTGTTCGGAGCCAGCGCGGAGCAAGTGGCAGAAACGGAGATCGCCCTACAGCAGGCCCTCGCAGCGCAGCCTCCGAGCAACGCGGCACGGCAATTCGAGGCGTTGGGCGCCTCGATCGTGCTGCTGCCTGCCACCTCCGCAGTACGGTCGTGGGAACGGTCGCCGTGCTTCACGGAGATTCACCGAGATTCCGAGTGGCTCGCGGTGCGCGTCAACGGCGCCTGTCAGGACGATTGACGCACCGGAAACACCCGGGCGAAGACCCTGCCGTCAACGCGCGCCGCACCATCGCTGCCGACATCTACGGAACTTGCGGTCTCCGTTCCTTCAGCCAGCAGCTGACCGATCAGGTCATGTGCCAGGCGCGCCATATCGGATCGCTGCTTGTGGGATGCCAGGTGGTAGCAGATCGGCGCCACTCGCACCTCGACCTCGAACCCCGTCAGGGCACTCTCGACGCTGAACAGGTAGCACGCCGCATCCACCATCGGATCACCATCCAGCGCCTGCACGAGCCGAAGCTGATAGGCGGGGCGTTCGACCACCGCAGGCGTACCGCCGACCGTCACGCCGATTCAGCGTCGAGCACATCGCGCACCCATGCAAGGCCCCGCATCATGCTCGGAAATCCGACCGTCGTGGTGGCCATCAACACCGCGTGCACGATCTCGTCGTCGGTAGCACCCGCGGCCAGCGCTTTCCGGGTGTGCGAATGCGTCGCACCGGACAGGCCGGCACCGATCGAGATACCTATCTTGACCAGCTCGGCGGTCTTGTCGTCGAGCGGGCCTGCCTCTTTGCAGGCCTCTCCCAACGCCATGTACGAGCCGCCTATATCCGGATACCGCTCAATGAACCGTTTGTAAAACCCCGGGACCTTACCCATCGTCGCCATCTCCCGTGGGGATACCGCGCGCGCGCAGCATCGCCAACAGCTCCTGCTCGTTGAGAATCGTCACCCCCAGCGTGGCCGCTTTGTCGGCCTTCGCACCGGGGCTGTCACCAACCAATACGTAGTCCGTCTTGGCGCTCACCGACGAGGTGACACGCCCACCCGACCGTTCGAGCAGGGTGGTCGCCTCCCCCCTGCTCATGGTGTTGAGCGTGCCCGTGATGACGAACTTCTCGCCTTCGAACACTGCTTCGCCCCGTTCCTCGGCGAGCGGTTTCACGCCGAGCTCGAGCAGATCGTCGATCACCCGGCAGTTACGCTGCGCAGCGAAGAACTCGCATACGTTGTGCGCCACCTGAGGCCCGACCTCGTGCACGCGTAGCAGGCGCTCCACGTCGGCCTCAGCCAGCCGCGGCAGGTCACCGAACTCACGTGCCAACACCTCGGCGACGTGCTCGCCGACATGTCGAATGCCGAGAGCGTAGATGAATCGCGCCAGCGTCGTGCTGCGGCTAGTTTCGATGGCTACGACCAGATTGCTGGCCTTGAGCTCGCCGAACAGCTCCAGTGGCAAGAGCTGATCGGTCGTCAGACGGTACAGATCTGCAACAGAATCCGTCACCAGGTCGGCGTCCGTGAGCTGACCAACGGTCTTCGTGCCCAGACCCTCGATGTCAAGCGCGTGCCGACTCGCCCAGTGTTCGATCGCCCCGTTGAGCTGCGCGGCGCAGGCGATGCCGCCGGTGCAAACGAAGTACGCGCCATCGCGCTCCACGTGGGACCCGCAGACCGGGCAGGACTCGGGCATCTCGAACGGCGCCGGGCGCTCGTCGTCACTCCGGTCATCGACGCGCTCCAAGACGTAGGGAATTACGTCGCCGGCGCGATGCACGCGCACGCTGTCGCCGCTGCGGATGTCCTTGGCGCGCACCTGATCGTAGTTGTGCAACGAGGCGCGGGAGATCGTCACCCCACCGACTTCGACCGGCGCCAGCAAGGCGACCGGTGCGATGATCCCGGTTCGCCCCACCTGGAGCGCGATGCCATCGACGCGGGTTACTTCTTCGCGCGGCACGAACTTGTGGGCAAACGCCCATCGCGGCGTGCGCGAGCGAGCACCGAGCTCCTCTTGGTGCTGCCGCCCGTCAACCTTGATGACGACGCCGTCGATCTCGTACGGCAACTCCTCGCGACCGCCATCGAGGTCGTCGTGCACCGCAATCGCCTCGACGATGTCAGCACACCGCTGCGCTCGACGACTCACCTTGAGGCCCAGTTGGCGCATCCATGCGAGGGTCTCCCAGTGGGTGGGCGGCAATTCGGCGCCCTCGATCGCCAGAACATCGTAGAAAAACACGTCGAGCGGCCGCGATGCAGCAGCGGCGGTATCGAGCTGACGGATGGCCCCGGCGGTGGCGTTGCGTGGGTTGGCGAACGGATCCAGGTCGCGCTCGATACGCCTGCGGTTCATCGCCTGAAAGCCCGCCAGCGGCATCAGCACTTCCCCCCGCACCGACAGCAGCGACGGCACTGGCCCGGCGTCGGCGCGCAGCCGCAGCGGCACGCTACGAATCGTCCGTACGTTCTCGGTCACGTCCTCGCCACGCACCCCGTCGCCACGCGTCGCGGCGCGCTCGTACGTTCCATCGCGAAACACGATCTCGATCGAGATGCCGTCGAACTTGGGCTCGGCTACGTAAGGCACTCGCTCGAGGTCGAGATCACGAGCCACACGTCCGTCGAATTCGCGCACCTTTTCCTCGTCGGCGCTCGAGTCGAGCGACAGCATCGGTGCCAGGTGGATCGCCTCGGGAAGGGACTCGAGTACGCCGCCGGCTACACGGGCGGTCGGCGACTCCGCGGAGGGCAGCT
>Ga0315339_1001257_pt1 | contig 23686 bp, 21 predicted proteins | sample ASW17metaG_FD_204514 | JGI IMG/M metagenome (GOLD analysis project Ga0315339, IMG submission 204514) | Ammonia-oxidizing marine archaeal communities from Pacific Ocean, United States - ASW #17 | ecosystem: Environmental > Aquatic > Marine > Oceanic | place: USA: California | collected 2016-12-05
AAGCCACAGAAAACCAATAACCGCCAACAATCGTGCCGGCAGGTCGATCGATGAAGGCGGAATTTCACCGACACCTATGGTGGGCCGCCATATCATTCGGTCTTGCCCTGGCCGGCGGATTTGCCGTGCTGAACCATTTCAACGGATCTTTGCTGGTTGGTGCAATCGCTGCCAGTGGCGCTGTCGCGGTACTCGCGGCACTGGCCGCGCGTTGGAACGAGCATACATCAGAAGCCCAGCAAGCCATCGCCGATGATGCCTTGCGCAAAAGCGAGGAACGGCTTGATGACTTCGCCAATGCCGCATCGGATTGGCTGTGGGAGATGGACCCGGAATTGCGATTTACCTGCGCTTCGGATCGGTTCTATGAACTGAGCGGCATGTCATCGTCCGACTTCATCGGCAGACGCCACGATTGGTTCATCGAAAACGATCCGGACAACAAGGAATTGCCGCAATTTCTGGAGACACTGGAGGCGCGGCAGCCGTTTCGGCATTTCATCTTCAGCGAACCGGTCAAAACTGTCGCACAAGGCGTCGGCAAATCCAGCGAACGGCGTTGGTTTCGTCTAAGCGGTACGCCGAAGTATGCCACCGGCGGTGAATTTTTAGGTTACCGCGGTACCGGCACGGAGATTACCGCAGAAGTCCAGGCACGCGAAGAAGCAGTGGAATCGACCGTGCGCTTTCTCGACGCCATTGAGAATGTCTCTGATGGCATTGCCTTTTGGGATGCGGACGACCGTTTCGTATTGTGCAATCGCCGGTTCCGCGATCAGGCCGGTAAAGCGGCATCAACCCTGGTCCAAGGCAACACCTACGATGCGCATATCCGCGCCATCCTGCATCACCTGCCCAAGCCGGTCGCCGAAGAAGACCGTGAAGCTTGGGTCACGCGCCGGATCGACGAGCATCAAAACCCACCGAACGCCGTCGAGGTTTACTGCGAAGGCCGCTGGCTGCTGATCCGCGATGACCGCTCGCCCGACGGCAGCATTGTGACGGTCACCACGGACATCACCGGCGTTAAGGAACGCGAGTAGGAATTACAGGGCATACTCGATACCGTGCCCATGCTGTTGGGTTATGTCGACAAAGCGCGGTGCTACCAACTGATTAACCGGACGTTTGAAGAGTGGTTTACCGTGGATCGAAATCAGGTTCGCGGCATGCCGCTTGGCGAAGTCCACGAACCGCGCCTGATGCAGTTGATTACCTATTATATGGATGCGGCACTTGGCGGGCGCGAAGTGCGGTTCGAGGCCAGTATTCCATACGCCGGCGTTTCCACCGTGCCCGGCTACCGAGGCAATCGCCAGATTGAGCTCATCTTCACCCCCGACGTCATCGCCGGCGGCCGCGTCGACGGGTTTTTCGTTGCAGCCAGCGATGTCACACAACGGATGCTCGACACCGCCCAATTGCACCAGTCACAGAAAATGGAAGCCGTCGGCCAATTGACCGGCGGCGTCGCCCATGATTTCAACAATTTACTGGCTGTCATTGTCGGCAGCCTAGCCTTGTTGGAGGAAAAGGTCGGGGATGGCCGGGAGCGAAAGCTTGTTGATGCGGCCTTGCGTTCGGCCAGGCGTGGCGCCGATCTGACCCAGCGCTTATTGGCCTTCGGGCGCCGTCAGGCGTTGATGACCGAAATTGTCGATGCCAATGAATTGGTCGATGGATTGACTGAGCTTCTCAGGCGCACCCTAGGCGTCAGCATCGAAATTCAAACCCAGCTTGGCGGCGATCTCTGGCAGATGAACGTTGACCGCGGCCAATTGGAAAATGCGCTGTTGAATCTGTCGATCAATGCCCGCGATGCCATGCCGGGCAGCGGCACATTGAATATCGAGACCGCCAACATAGCCCTTGATCAGGCCTATACCGATCAGATTGAAAATTTGGAACCTGGAAATTATGTGATGATCGTGGTTTCCGACACCGGCGTCGGTATGGCCGAAGAGGTTCGCGAGCGCGCGGTCGAGCCGTTCGTCACAACGAAAGAGACTGGTCAAGGCAGCGGTTTGGGGCTGAGCATGATATACGGTTTTACCAAACAGTCGGGTGGCCACATGCGCCTTTACAGCGAGCCCGGCGAAGGCACAGTCGTTCGGCTCTATCTGCCCGCAAGCGATGTCGCCCCAACGGAGCGCGAGCGTTCGGTCTCGGCGGTGGAACGACTTAGCGGCCAAGGCGAGCGTATCCTGGTGATCGAGGACGATCCGGAGGTTCGGATTACCACTGTGGCGATGCTGGAATCCCTGGGCTATGAAATTTTGGAAGCGGGGACCAGCATTGAAGCCCTGGAGATCGTCGACGGCGGGGCGGATTTCGACCTTCTGTTCACTGATGTGTTCCTGCCTGGCGGCATGAACGGCCCGGAAGCCGCACGCGAAATCAAAGCGCGCAGGGCCGATATTCCCGTGTTGTTCACCTCAGGCTATAGCGCCGATCAAATCACCCAGGACGACAGCCTGGATGATGCTGTTCAAATAATAGCGAAACCCTTCGAATTGGTGGCCCTGGCGCGCAAGATTCGGGAATGCCTCGGTGATTCAACCATCGTCAACGAACGTCCTTAGTTGGCTCCAGTCATTACCATGCATTGAACCATGTGCAGTCGCAAAAACTTTGCTTGGCGACACCGGGCAGGGCAGGTAAGAGTCCGGCAACGCTGCATTGCACCATTTGCGTTCAGGGATATCCCTCGCGCGCCCTATCCTACGGAGACACGCCCCATGGCTTACGAAAACATCATCGCCGAAAAACAAGACAACGTCGGCGTCATCACGCTGCATCGCCCCGAGGCATTAAATGCCCTTTGCGCGGCTTTAATCACCGAATTGGCAGCCGCGCTGGATGATTTCGAAGCCGATGATACCATCGGCTGTATCTTGGTCACCGGATCGGAAAAAGCCTTTGCCGCCGGCGCCGACATCAAGGAGATGCGGGACTTCACCTACATGGATGTCTACAACCGCGATTTTATCACCGATGGCTGGGAACGCCTTGCCCAATGCCGCAAACCGACCATCGCCGCTGTTGCCGGCTTCGCGCTCGGCGGCGGCTGTGAAATTTCAATGATGTGCGACATGATCATTGCCGCCGATACCGCAAAATTCGGTCAGCCGGAAATCAAGCTCGGCACATTGCCCGGCGCCGGCGGCACCCAGCGCCTGACCCGCGCGGTGGGCAAAGCGAAAGCCATGGATCTTTGCCTGACCGGCCGGATGATGGATGCCGAGGAAGCTGAGCGCGCTGGTCTGGTTGCACGCCGCGTCCCCGCAGATCAATTGATGAGCGAGGCCATGGATGCGGCGCGGGCTATCGCCGGCATGTCCCGACCAGCCGCGATGCTCAACAAGGAAGCCGTCAATCGGGCCTTTGAGACAACACTCGCCGAAGGCATCCGGTTTGAGCGCCGAATATTTCATTCGAGCTTCGCCATGGAAGACCAGAAGGAAGGCATGAGCGCCTTCGCCGAGAAGCGCAAGGCCGAGTGGAAACACCGCTAAGCAGACGCCTATATAATCGGACATCGCCACCGGAGGAGTATTTCATGTTGAAAACGGTTTACCTGATCGCAGCCACATTAATGATTTTGTTGCCCACTGTGCCAGCTCAGGCCCAGTTCAACCTGATCATGGTGATCAAGCCGGTGGACAAGAAGAAGGGCGCGGTTGAGGGATTTGTTGATGACACCGTCATCGACCAGAAAATCAACGCGCTTTTGCTGGATGGCTCGGGTGTCAACGTCACCAACTTCCGCTGGCGTTCGGTTCAAGGGCACGTGTTCCTGTTCGGCCGTGCCCTAAGCGCAAGCGAAAAGACCAAGGCCGCCGGGATCGTCAAAGGAATCAAGAACGTGCTGTCGGTGACCGACCGGGTCAAAGTCCGGCCCAAGGGATGATCCGACGGCGATCAATCGGCCTACCGTCCAGATACGGTCCAAGGACCTGAATTTCAACCAGGACTGAACCCTAATCCGATCGCGGATTATTGAGCACGTCAAATATCGCTTCAAAAAGGCCAAGCAGGTTGAGTGGCTTGGTCAGATAGTGCCGGAACCCCGCTTCGAGGCCGCGCTCAATCTCTTCCGGCATAGCTCGGGCGGTAATCGCCAACACCGGCACATGGGCCGTTCGCGGATCAGCCTGCAAACACTTCAATGCCTCATATCCATCCATGCCCAGCAGGTTGATATCCAAAAGAATAACGTCCGGCACATTGGCGAAGATCAGTTTCAAACCTTCTTCAGCAGTCACGGTTGTCTCCAAGCTGAACTGGTATTGCTCACCGATGACCCGCTCCATCAACAGCCGGTTGGCGTCGTTGTCCTCGACATAAACGATGCGGTAAGGCTCCTCATTAGAAACCTGCGATGGCGTGTTAGAATCGGCCGGCGGGGTTTCCTCTGGATTTGTTTCATCGCCGGTTGGTGCCTTCTCCTCGGTAACTTCGTCGGTCGCCAATGGCTCGGAGAGCATATCGAACTCAATCCAGAACGTGCTGCCTTCGCCGACAACACTTTCGACCCCGATATCGCCGCCCATGGCCTCAACGATTTCCTTGGTGATGGACAATCCAATTCCGGTCCCGTCAACGGATCCAAATTCTTCACCGAGCCGGCTGAACGGAAGAAACAGTTCGTCAAAAAGATGCTTGGGAATGCCGCGACCGCAGTCACGTACTTCGACACAAAGTCTATTCGCTTCCGTCCGCCGAGCACTAAGCGTTACCGTGCCACCGGGCCGGTTGTACTTAATCGCGTTGGAAAGAAGATTGACCAACGCTTGGCGGAACCGCGTATTGTCGACGCGGATACGACCGAGATCGCTTTCGCCGGTTTGATCGACAATATCAACGCCGCGACGATCAGCCGGCGGCCGCACAAAGGCGACACATTGCTCGAAGGCCTCACGGGGTGCAAATTCCTCCGGGTGCATTTCGAACCGCCCAGATTCTATCTTTGCCAAATCGAGAATATCGTCAATCAACGCAAGCAGGTGTTGGCCGGCGGATAGGATGGTTTCGACGGAATCACGCTGGGACAGCGTCAGTTCATCATCCGGGTGATTTTCGAGCAATTGTGCAAATCCGAGAATGGCGTTCATGGGCGTTCGAATTTCATGGCTCATGGCGGAAAGAAAATCAGATTTGGCTTGTGATGTTTGGTTCGCCAGATCTCGGGCGTCGACGAGCTCACTTGTCCGCACACGAACCAGTTCTTCAAGATGGGTACGGTATTCGTTTAACTCTCGTTCGGCTTGTCGGCGTTCCATCAGGTCGGTGAATACCGAGACATACCCGCCCGCCGGCAGCGGATATTGACGCACCTCAATACATCGGCCGTCGCGGTATTGCTTTTCCTCAACCGGGTTGACGTCTTGGTTTTCAATTTCATGGAGGCGCTTCTGGGCCAGAACCTCAGGCGCACCAGGACCAAACAGACCTTCACGGGCACGCTCTGCAAGAATTTCAGATAGCGGTATGCCTTCAAACAAAAACCCTTCACGGAAGCCGTAGACATCTTGAAAAGTTTGGTTCCACGCAACCAGCCGGCGCGCCGCATCCCAAACAGCGACTCCTTGCTCGATAGCATTAAGGGTCTCAATCAGGAATTGAGCCGTGGAGGCATCATCTCGATCGAATTCTGATAATTCATGGATTTCAGAGATATTCGTCATCTTTATGTCGGTTTGACTGCCGTATGGGTCGCCATGGTAACCGCTTGAAAGGCGTCGCACCAAGAAACGGCTACTTGGGATCAAAATGGATGGCATGTCATAAGTAGCGACACAACACAGCCACTATAACATAAGGTATAAATTATAGATAGAGAATTTGAATTCTATTCCGATGAGGATCAAGGCGATGATCTTGCAAATTCGGGTCTCAGTGCCCGCCGATACGGCCTTCTTCCTCGGTTGAGCGGTAGCCGTGTTGGAGCGCCACGGCGATACCCTTAATCCGGGGCAAAATCATCAACACCAAGGCGACGACCATCGGCAGCCACATCACCAAATGGACCCAGAGCGCCGGCTCCCAAGTCAGCTCGACATAAAGTGCCAGGCCGACGACAATCGCGCCGATCAGCAGCATCGCCGGCACGACTGGCCCATCACCGACATCGTGGCCGCCAAAACCCAGTTTACAGACCGGGCAGGCCTCGGCGATTTTAAGATATCCGCTAAATATTGAGCCGGCGCCGCAGCGCGGGCAGCGGCCCTTCAGGCCAAGCGACATCAGCTCCCTACTGGTACGTTCAGGAAACTGATGAGGTTCGCTCATTTGGGCTCGAAGTTGCTCTAATTAGGTCGCGGGCACGTATCCGGAACCGCCCCACCAATAGATGCAGACGAACAAGAACAGCCAGACCACATCAACAAAGTGCCAATACCATGCGGCGGCTTCGAAGCCGATATGCGTATCAGCGGTGAAGTGGCCCTTTTTCGCCCGGAAATAGCAGACAACCAGGAAGATCGTACCAACCAAAACATGAAAACCGTGGAAGCCGGTGGCCAGGTAGAAGGTCGATGAATAGATGCCGTCCTTAAAACCGAAGGTGGCGTGGACGTATTCATAAGCCTGGAATCCGGTAAAGGTCGCACCCAGCAGGACCGTCCAAAACAGCCAGTAAGCGCATTTCTGGCGCTCGCCATGCATCATGTAATGATGGGCCAGTGTCACCGTTGCACCCGACGTCAGTAAGATCAGTGTATTCAGGAACGGAATACCAAAGGCCGCAAACGGCACCACACCGGCCGGCGGCCAGACATCGTGAGCTGTGCTGCTGATTGCCGGGATCGTGGCGTCGAAGAAGGCCCAGAAGAAAGCAAAGAAGAACATCACCTCGGAGGTAATGAACAGCACCATACCAACCCGAAGCCCGTGCTTCACCGTCGGCGTGTGATCCGTCCCGCTTTCCGCCTCATTGATGACATCGCGCCACCAGCCATACATGACGTAGAGCATCAAAGCCGTGCCAGCAAGGAAACCTGCCAATGATCCGCCCTGCATGTAATAGATGCCGCCGATCGCCATGGTCATCCCCGCGAGGGAACCGACGAACGGCCATTTCGAGGGACTTACCATATGGTAGGGGTGGTTGCTTTCCGAGCTAGCCATGAAAGGTCTCCATTCAAATTCGCTAACGAATCAGCCTTTTTCGGGTTTATTCAATTGGGTGTCGTCCCGCGCCGCCGTCTTCGGCGCATCGCTTGGCGCCTCGTCAGGTTCGGTTTTATAGAACGTGTAGGACAACGTGATTGTTTTAAGATCGCGGGTATTCGGATCGTTTAGAATTTCCGGATCGACGAAAAACTGCACCGGCATGTCGGCGACCTGCCCGGCGGTCAATGTCTGTTCGGTAAAGCAGAAGCAATCGATCTTTGAAAAATATTGCCCCGCCTTAAACGGTGTCACATTAAACAGTGCCGTGCCGGTGGCGTCGCCTTTGCTTAGGTTCTTCGCCTGATAGAATGCCAATCTCTCTTCACCTAATCGCACCGTCACCTGCCGTTGCACAGGCTTGAAGCGCCACGGCAGGTTGGGATTGATATTGGAATCGAAGCGAACCGTAATGGTTTTTTCCGATATTTCCGATGGCCCGGCAGCGACATCGGTCTTCGGTTGCCCGCCATATCCCGTGACGTCACAGAACAGTTGGTAGAGCGGCACCGAGGCAAACGACAACCCGACCATGCCGGCGACAAACACCCATAGTGCGGTTGCCGTCATTCGGTTGCGGGTGTCGCACGATGCCACGGTTCGTCTTCCTTCCAACCCAGCCTTACTCTGCCGGCGCCTTGCCGATCATGTCGGGCATCACCTCGTGAGTGTGCCACGGCGCCGGTGAGGCAACGGTCCATTCCAGCGTCGTCGCACCTTCGCCCCATTCATTGTCGGCCACTTTCGGGCCCGAGAACGTCCGCCAGACAACAATAAAGAACAGCAAGGTGCCGATCGCCGTGATCAACGCACCGACGGAACTGACATAGTTCCAGCCTTCATAAGGCGCGGGGTAATCCGGAATACGCCGGGGCATGCCGGCGAAGCCTGAGAAGTGCTGCGGGAAGAACGTCACATTGACGCCGATAAAGAAAACCCAGAACTGCAGCTTCGCCAAGCCGCGCGGATACTGGCGACCGATCATTTTGCCGACCCAATAGAAGTAGCCCGAGAACATGGCGAGAACGGCCGCGATAGCCATCACGTAATGGAAGTGAGCCACGACGAAATATGTATCGTGGAAGACCACGTCGGCACTGGAGTTCGCCAAGGTAATCCCGGTGACGCCGCCGACGACAAACAGGAAAATGAAACCGAAGGCATAAAGCATCGGCACTTCGAACTTGATCGAGCCACCCCACATGGTCGCCAGCCAGCTAAAGATTTTCACCCCCGTGGGCACGGCAATGACCATCGTCGCGGCCGTAAAGTAAGCCCGCGTATCGGCGGTGAAGCCGATGGTGAACATGTGGTGCGCCCAGACGACGAAGCCAACAACGCCGATGGCCGACATGGCATAGGCCATGCCGAGGTAACCGAACACTGGCTTTTTCGAGAACGTCGAGACCACCTCAGAGATGATGCCGAAGGCCGGAATAATAATGATGTACACTTCCGGGTGACCGAAGAACCAGAACAGGTGCTGCCACAATACCGGGTCGCCACCTTCACCAGGGATAAAGAACGCAGTGCCGAAGTTCCGGTCGGTGAGCAGCATCGTCAGCGCGCCGGCCAATACCGGCAATGCCAGCAAAAGCAGGAAAGCGGTGATCAAAATCGCCCAGACAAACAGCGGCATACGGTGGATGGTCATCCCCGGCGCGCGCATGTTGAAGATCGTGACGATGAAATTGATGGCGCCCAAAATTGATGATGCACCGGCCAAGTGCAGCGCCAGAATGCCGAAATCGACCGACGGTCCAGGATGGAAATCAGCACTGGCAAGAGGTGGATAAACGGTCCAACCAGTGCCCGGGCCGTCGCCAATTATGGTTGAAAGCACTAACAAAACGAGCCCCGCAGCCAAAAGCCAGAAGCTGATGTTATTCATGCGCGGGAAGGCCATGTCCGGTGCGCCGATCATCAGCGGAACAAACCAGTTGCCGAAGCCACCAATCATCGCCGGCATGACGACAAAGAAGACCATCAGAAAGCCGTGTGCGGTGACCAACACATTGTAGAACTGGAAGTCATCGATGTATTGGATGCCCGGTTCCGCCAATTCCAGGCGGATGTACCAGGACATGGCACCGCCGACGATCGCCGCAATGAACGAGACGATGATGTAGAGCGTACCGATGTCCTTGTGGTTGGTGGAACAGAACCACCGGGTAAAGAATCCCGGCATGTGATGGTCATGTTCGTCGTGATGAGCATCCGCTGCGTTGGCCATTTTCAAACCCTCTCGATAAAACCCTGATGACTGTCCGTGACGACCCTAAATACTGAGCGTTATTTGGCCGCCGTGGCATCTGCCACGCGCACCGGACTGTCGTTGTCTTCTTTGTTTCCATTACTAGCGAATTTCTTTTTCGCCTTGGCGACCCACGCGGCGAATTCAGCTTTTGGCAGCGCCTTGATATGGATCGGCATACGGCCGTGATTGACGCCACACAATTCCGAACACATGCCGTAGTAATCCCCCGGCGCGTTGATGTGCGTCCAGGTCTCATTGACCCGGCCCGGCGTGTTGTCCACTTTCAGCGCCAACGACGGCACCGCCCAGTTGTGAATGACGTCGTTCGAACTTTGCAGAATACGAATGTTTGTATTGGCCGGCAGATACACTGGATTATCAACCGTTAACAATCTCGGCTGACCGGGCTTTAACTCATCATCGGGGACTATGAAGCTATCGAATGTCATGTCACCGTGGTCAGGGTACTCATAAGTCCAGAACCACTGATTACCGATCACCTTGATGGTCATTTCCGGATCAGTTGTCTTGTCCGCGTAGTACAGCAATTTCAGCGACGGCACTGCAATCACCACCAAGATCAAAATTGGCAGCCCCGTCCAAACGACCTCAAGCAACGTATTGTGCGTGGTCTTTGACGGAACCGGATTGGCCTTGGCATTAAACTTGATGCAGATATAGGTCATGATCCCGAGAACGAATAACGTGATGATGCCTTCGATCCACAGCAGGAAAACATTGAAATCATAAACCTGCTCGGCGACCGGCGACATCGGGTTCTGAAACCACAATTGCCAGGGCTTGGAGCGCATCTCAACGGTTTCGGCCAAAGCCGTGCCACCGAGCATGAATCCGAGTGCCAAAATCCCGAGAACCATGGCCGGGGTCAGCGTGAACAGTCTTTTCAGCATGTTTTCCATCCGATTTTCAGACCGAGTCGATTTTCTTTTTACCCACTTAAACCACACTCACTGCGGCACATGGCTTTCATATTCGTTACCGCCTTTGTATCCGCAGATTCCCCGGTAGGCAAGAACTGCGGTCATTCACATACAAAATTTGGAATGTACAACGATTCCAATCGACTCGGCGCTGATGGAGAACATCAAAACTCCAATGTTTTTGCAGATTTCCGTTCATCGACATTGAAACGACCCGCGTACCCGATTAATTACCCAGGATGGCGATCACAGGAGAACAGGCATGAACAAGAAGAATTTGATCTTGGGCGCCATATTGGCATTGGCCGCATTGGCCATGTACGCGAGTATTTTCGTCAAAATGTCCTGATCTATCGGCCCGATACTATGCTCCGGCAAAATAGGCGTCGTCACACATGATCGAAATTCAGGATTTCACCCATATTATCGCCAGCCTCAATGGGCTTTCGGTCATCTGCCTTGTCGCCGGATTTATCTTTATCCGCCGTGGCGAGCGCACCAAGCACCGCGCCTGCATGTTGGCGGCAGTTAGCGTGTCGGCTTTGTTTCTGGTGTTTTACGTGATTTATAAAATGAACTCGGGCTTTGCTAAATTCGGCGGCGAGGGCTGGATCAGACCCGTGTACTTTTCCATCCTTGCGGCCCATGTGATCGGTGCCATTGCGATCACACCGCTGGTGCCCTTGACGCTTTACCGGGCGTTGAAAGGCCAATTCGATAAACACAAACGTCTAGCACGGTGGACCTGGCCGCTGTGGGTTTATGTCGGCATATCGGGGGTCGTCGTCTATTTCATGGCCGTGCATCTGTATCCGCATGTGCCGGCCTGACATGTCATGAGCGCATTCCGCCCCGCTCAAGCCCAGCAATGGAACCTCTACGCCGGTTTCGCCCTGGCCATGGACACCCCGTCGGCGCGGGCCGAATTACGCGGCTGGTGCGGCTTGGCGTTGGCGTCGTTGGCGATTGCCGGCGTCTTTGCACTCTTGATTGCCTTGTCGCGCGTGCCCGGCGCGGAAACGATTTCGTTGCTGCCGCTGGCGTTCTTTAAAAAAGGCTTGGTCGTCCACGTCGTATTCTCCTTGGTCGTATGGTACTTAAGCATTCTGGGTGCAATTTCGACCATTGCCGCGCACCGGCTTTGTTCAGCCAATCCTCCAGGCGGCGCGCCGGCCCGTGGTGCCTTGTGGTTGGGGTACGCGTCGGCCGTGATGCTGTTCGTGCCGGGTTTCATGGATCGCGGCGCCGCCAGCCTGAACAATTATATCCCGGTCATCATCGACCCCATCTATCTGGCCGGCCTAGCCGTCCTCGCTGCTAGCCTGGTGTTATCGTCAATTCGGTTGTTATTGGCGTTGGCGCAACGCGACGGCCCGCTTGAACCGATCTCTTTGAGCGCAATCAACGGGTCCCTACTGTTTGGGTTGGCGATGGCGTGCATGGCCGTCGCCGGCATGCGCATATACGGCGCCGCGCTGGACGACGGATTCTTTGAACACCTGTTCTGGGGCGGCGGCCATCTGCTTCAATTCGTCAACGTAGCTTTGCTGCTCGGCGCCTGGTATCTGCTTGGCGGGCTGGCGCTGCAAACACCAATAGTCCGCCCCAGCAGAATTCAACTGGCCCAAGGATTACTGTTGGCCGGCGGTCTGATGGGGCCGTTGTTCTATGCCATATTTGAGACCTTCAGTGTCGACCAGGCCGAAGCATTTACCTGGCTGCAGTACGTCTTTGCGGTGCCGACAGTGCTGATCGCCGGCTTGGCGCTGCAAACCATTTTGGCCGAACGGGCCGCCGGCAATCATCCGACGACACTGGAACCACTGCCGAGGACGGCATTGCTTTGTTTAATTCTGTCTGTTGCGCTGTTCGCCATCGGCGGTTTTTTAGGTATATTCGTCGACGGCGCCGATACCCGCACACCGGCTCACTATCATGGTGTCATCGGCGGCATCAACGTCGCCTTCATGGGATTGTTCTACTGTTTCTTCCTGCCGCTACTGGGTCGCGGCCTGACGATCGGCCGCGCCGCCCGCTTGTCCGTATGGTTCTATGCCTTCGGCCAGACCTTCCATTCACTCGGATTATTTCTGGCCGGCGGTTACGGTGCGCCGCGAAAGACCGCCGGCACCGACCAGGGCATAGAGGCCTTGGGCGCGATGATCGGGCTTTACGGCATGGGCGTCGGCGCCGTCGTGGCAGTGACGGGCGGCGTCATGTTCATCTGGATTTGCGCCCGGGCAATACTTCGCCGAACCTCAGCGCCATAAACAATGCTGGAAGCAATGCTGGCGCCGGGCGGCCAGGTTGCTTATAAGTTGCGCGTTACCGGCCAGAGAGATTGGGGTTCCCGGTGCCGAAAAGTCTAACCGACACCAAACAGACTGCCGAACAGGATACGGCGCCGACGGAACACCGATTCCGGCTGCACGACTATGCGATTCTTTTGAAACCCCGCGTCATGTCGCTGGTTGTCTTCACGGGTGCCTGCGGCCTGATCCTGGCGCCCGGATCCATCAGCATTGAAACCGCGATTATCGCGGTGATCTGTATCGCCGCCGGTGCCGGCGCGTCGGGCGCCATTAACATGTGGTACGACGAAGACATCGACCGGATCATGCGCCGCACCCAAAACCGGCCAATCCCGGCGGGCCGCATGAACCCGAAAGAAGCGCTCTATTTCGGCGGCTTTCTTTCCGTTGGGTCGGTGGTGACCATGAATTACGCAGTCAATGCCGCCGCCGCCGCGTTGCTGGCACTGACCATCCTTTATTACGTATTCATCTACACCATGTGGCTGAAGCGCCGCACGCCGCAGAACATTGTCATCGGCGGTGCGTCGGGCGCCTTTCCGCCGATGATCGGCTGGGCAGCCGTGACCGGCGATATCGGGCTTGGCGCCATCGCCATGTTCGCGATCATCTTCCTGTGGACACCTCCGCATTCATGGGCGTTGGCGCTATTTAGGCGCGGCGATTACGCCGCCGCCGACGTGCCGATGATGCCCGTCGTCGCCGGCGAAAAAGAAACCAAGCGACAGATGCTGATCTACACGGTGGGGCTCATCGCCGCCACCCTAGCGCCGGTCGCCGTCGGTATGTCCGGCGCGCTCTACGGTATTATCGCCGCCGGCCTCGGCATCGAGTTCTGGCGCCGCTGCTGGCGGGTCTGGAAAAGCGACGAAGAACAGGAAAAAACCGCGAAACCGCTGTTTCTGTTCTCAATCCTGTATCTATTTCTGATCTTCATCGCGCTGCTGGTCGACAGGCTGGTGATGGTCGTCCTGGCCTAAATTACGGCCTAATTCACGACCTAAATCACGGCTTAGCACCGGCGCGCTGGAGAATTTCCATCATTTCAAAATAACCGTTCCGGCGCGCCAAACTGAGTGGCGACACCCCCTACCCGTCAGCCAGATTGACGTCCGCCCCGGCCTTGACCAGGGCACCCAGCGTCGCCACATGACGTGGCCCACCATCGCCGAGGACAATGGCTTCAATCAGCGCCGTCCAATCCAAATTATTGACGTGATCCAACGGCGCCTTGCCGTCAATCAGGGCCTGGACGACCTCAACATGGCCCAGGTGTGCGGCGGCAATCAAAGCCGTCCCTTTATAGGGGCTGGTGACGAGGCCAGCATCCGCGCCGAGCGAAATCGCCAACGTCACCATCGCCGAATCATCAAGCACGGCGGCAATGGTTAAAACGTCATAGTGCTGACGGTCCAGCGCATTGAGATTTCCACCGCCGCGCACCAATGCACGTAGTGCTTTCCGGTCGCGCTGGTAAGCGGCAATCATCAAGGGCGTGCGGCCATGCGCATCGGTTGCGTTGACGTTGTTGCCTGCCGCCATGAGCCGCCGGACACCTTCATGATCACCCGCCGCGACCGCCGCGTGAAATCCTTTATAAGTACGAATTTCTTCTGCACTCGGCGGTGTTTGCGCGAGAATGAGCAAACGAGGTGGCTCAGGTAGCGGACTGACCAACGTCTTCGCATCGCCTCTGTTCACAAGATGTAAGATTGTGACGACGGCCAGAACCGGCTTCAACAACTGGCGGCACTGGCATCCCAGCATCACAGCGAACGCTCATTTACAGGCGCGACATCGGCTGGCATCGGATGCATATCAGGTTCGGCAGCGGCCAATTCACCCCGCGCCTGGACCGCAATCACCCACGCCCCACGCAAGAACAACGCCGCCATGCCGCCTGCCACAATCAGGTCCGGCCAGGGCGATGCGGTGATTGCAACCATGCCCGCCGCGCCGATCACCGCGACATTGCCGATGGCGTCATTGCGCGAACACAGCCACACGGAGCGCACGTTCGCGTCGCCGTCTCGGAACCGGTACAGCAAACCGGCGCTGACGACGTTGGCGATCAGCGCGACAACCGCGATGCCGCCCATGGCGAAAGGCTCGGGTATCCCCAGCACAAACGTCCGATAGATCGTGGCACCCATGACCCACAATCCGAAGGCGCCGAGACTGAGCGCTTTGAAATACGCCGCGCCGGCCCGCCATTTCAGCGATTTTCCGATCACTGCCAAGCTAATTGCATAAGTCAGTGTGTCGCCCAGAAAATCCAACGCGTCCGCCTGCAAAGCCATGGATTGGGTTAAATACCCGGCACCCGTTTCCACACCAAACATCACGGCGTTGATCGCAATAACGATCAACAGCACCCGTTTGTAGGTGCTGGACACGCCGTCAAATTTCGGCATCTGAGTACAGCACGTGGCGCTCATGACCATCGGTCTCCGGCTTGTTCTAAACAATTGACCATGCCATCCTAAAACCTCCAGTCACTAGAGGTTCAAGCGAAAACCACGAGAAACCCCATGCCCATCGAAAAACTCACCATCGGTCATTTGGCCCGCGAAACCGGCACCAAGGTCGCCACTGTGCGCTACTACGAAAAGATCGGCTTGATGCCCGATCCCTTCCGCTCGGCCGGCAACCAACGGCTTTACGGCTATGAACACGTCGAGCGTCTGGCCTTCATCCGCCACAGCCGAGACCTGGGCTTCGGCCTGGATGCGATCAGGGAATTGCTGTCGTTGACCGACGCGCCCGAGCAATCGTGCGAGCGCGCCGATGAAATAGCCGCCGGCCATCTTCAGTCCGTGGAAGACCGGATCACGCGCCTTCAGGCCTTGCGGACCGAATTGAAACGCATGCTGGCTCATCAGTGCGCCCACGGCCAAGTCGCCGAATGCCGAGTTATCAAGGTCCTGGCCGATCACCGCCACTGCCTGACCGACGATCACCATTCCCATACTCACAAGACGGTCGACTAACCCAGCCCGTCTTCCTATATGTGGGAGCGAACCAATCATCGGAGCCTCACATGCCTAACACCGCATACCGACAGCTCGAAGCCCGCTACCGCCGCATCGCCCTGTTGGGCGAGGCCGCCTCAATCCTGCATTGGGATACGGCGGCGATCATGCCGGGCGGCGGCGCGCCCGCGCGGGCCGAGCAATTGGCCGAGATGCGGGCCGTTGTTCACGGGCTATCGACGGCGCCGGAAATTGGCGATCTGGCCGCTGACGCCGAAGCCGACACGGACGGCCTTGACGATTGGCAGCGCGCCAACCTGGGCGAGATCAAGCATCAATGGACCAAGGCGACGGCCTTACCCGAAGATTTGGTGGTCGCCCATTCTCGGGCATGCTCGGCTTGCGAAACCGTGTGGCGGACGGCGCGGCCCGAAGGTGATTTCGGCGCCGTCCAGGGTCTTCTGCAGACCGTCCTCGACCTGACCCGCGAGATCGGCCAAGCGAAAGCTGAAACGCTGGGGCTGTCACTCTATGACGCGCTGCTCGACGACTATGAACCGGGCGGCCGGACCGCCGAAATTGACCGGGTGTTTGGCGAGCTCGAAGCTTTCCTTCCAGAATTCCTGGGTGAAGCCTTGGATATCCAGGCATCAAAGCCGGCACCTGTTACCCCCGAAGGCCCCTTCCCCATCGCCACGCAGAAAGCCTTGGGCGAAAAATTCATGGCGGCGCTGGGTTTTGATTTCAACCACGGTCGCCTGGATGTCAGCCTGCATCCGTTTTGCGGCGGCACGCCGGATGATGTCCGGATCACGACGCGCTACGACGAGGCTGACTTCACGTCGAGCCTAATGGGTGTGCTCCATGAAACCGGCCACGCACTTTACGAACGCGGCCTGCCGGAACGCTGGCGCCGCCAGCCGGTCGGCAGTGCGCTGGGGATGAGCGTCCACGAAAGCCAATCCCTATTGGTCGAGATGCAAGTCTGCCGCTCGCGCCCGTTTATCGATTGGGCCGGGCCGATCATGACCGAAGCGTTTTCGGGCACCGGCCCCGCCTGGGAGACCGAAAACCTGCACCGGCTTTACACTCAAGTGAAGCCCGATTTCATCCGCGTCGATGCCGACGAGGTGACCTATCCGGCGCATGTCATTTTGCGCTACCGATTGGAGAAGGCGTTGCTGTCGGGCGATATGTCGTTGGATGATTTGCCTGGTGCGTGGAACGACGGCCTCAAGGCGTTGCTGGGCATCGTGCCGGCGTCCGACCGCGAAGGCTGTCTGCAGGACGTGCATTGGTACGATGGCGCGTGGGGCTATTTCCCGACCTATACATTGGGCGCGATGACCGCCGCGCAATTGTTTGCCTCCGCCAAGGAGGCCGACGTGGATATCGAAGTGGGAGTCACCAAAGGCAATTTCCACCCCCTGATGGCCTGGCTGGGCGAGAACGTCCACGGCAAGGGCCGGCTGATGAGCGCGTCTGAATTGTTGACCCAGGCGACGGGCCGGCCGTTGGACACGGACGTGTTCAAAAATCATCTGAAAAACCGCTATCTGGCCTGATCGCCAAAGCTTCGTTAAAGTCCTTTTCGGCCCCGGACCGTTTTGAGGCAGTTCGGAGGCCGCCAAGGGGAGGATTTTCGGATGACTGAGCTTGATCCCATTACGCTCGAGATGTTCTGGCGGCGGTTCAATTCGACTGTTGATGAACTGGCGGCGACGTTGAAGCGCACGTCATTTTCAACGGTGGTGCGTGACGTCAATGATTACGCGGCGGCGATTTTCGACCGCGAGGTGCGCTTGTTGGCGCAATCACCGGAATCAACCCCCGGCCTTTGCGGGCCCTTGGGCAACATGCTGCGATGCATGCTCGAAGATCACCCGCCGGAAACCCTGGAAGACGGCGACGCGTTGATCGGCAACAACCCGTGGCAGGGTTCCGGTCACCACAACGATATCACCGTGGCGACGCCGGTATTCCACACCGGCCGGATCATCGGCTACACGGTGACATGCTGCCATCACGTCGATATCGGCGGCCGGCGGGCGACCATCGAAAGCCGTGACAATTACGAAGAAGGGTTGCGAATCCCGAACCTGAAGATTTTCAAGGCCGGTGAATTGAACACCGATGTACTGGCCTTCATTACCAACAACGTGCGCTCATCGGAAACCGTCGTCGGCGACCTGCGCGCTCAGTTCGCGGCCAACCATGTCGGCGTCGAGCGGTTGCGCGGCATTTGCGCGGAACGCGATTGGGATGACCTGCAGATGGTCGCCGATGAAATGATCACCCGCAGCGAAGCCCTGGCCCGCGCCGAGATCGAGAAAATTCCAAACGGTATCTACGCCCGTGACGTCATCATCGGCATCGATAACGGCGAAGACGTGACCATCGGCTGCAAGGTCACGATCACCGAAGAGGAAATCGAGATCGACTTCGGCGGCTCGTCCGCACAAGTCAAAACCGCTGTCAACTGCACGCTGACCTACACGGCGTCCTATACCACTTTCGCCGTTAATGCGATGCTCGATCTGCCGATCAAGATGAACGAGGGCACTTTGGCGCCGCTGACCATCAAGGCCGACCCAGGCTCAATTTTGAACTGCACGTTTCCGGCACCCGTCTTCGCCCGCACATCCATCGGCAACTACATGGCAGAGATTGTTTTTGGCACCATCGCCGAAGCGGTCCCGGACCGGATCTGTGCCGGCGCCGGATCAACGCCCATGTGGGGGCAGTATTTTTTCGGCAAGCGCCAAGACGGCGGCGGCTTCGCACCACTGAATTGCGTCAACGGCGGCCTCGGCGCCCGGCCCGACCGCGACGGCGTTTCTTGCCTGACGTTTCCGGTGAACGTCGGCAATACCCCCATCGAGGTTTTGGAAAACGATATCCCGATCCGTATCCACCAACGCGCACTGTGGCCCGATTCGGCCGGTGCCGGCGAATACCGGGGCGGCTTCGGGCAGCTGTTTGAGGTTGAAGTCCTGGACGGCGAATACGGTCCCGACGGCGACATCCTGACCAGTTTCCGGGCCGGGCGATTCGTCCATGCGGTACCGGGGTTTTTGGGCGGCGGCAATGCACCCAACGGTGAGCTATACGTCAACGGCGAGGCGCAAACCTCAGGCATCCAGCGCAACCTTGTCCCCGGTGACAAATTTCTCTGTCGTATTCCCGGCGGCGGTGGCCTGGGCGACCCAAAGGACCGTGCGCCCGAGCGCATCGCGCGTGATATTGATGACGGCTTGATTTCCGATGACTTCGCCGCCCGCCATCACGGCTATGAAAATGGAGACGCCAAATGACTGGCAGTCTCGGCAGCGATATCGGCGGCACATTCACAGATTTCGCCTTGGTCGATGATACGACCGGCGATGTCCGCATTCACAAATGCCTGACCACGCCCGATGACCCGTCCGCCGCGGTGGCGGACGGCATTCGCGCCTTCGGCGAAGATATGCCCGAGGTCCTGGGCAATCTGGCCTACCACATTCACGGCACTACGCTGGTCATCAACGCGGTGATTGAACGCAAGGGCGCGAAGACCGGTTTGATCGTCACAAAAGGCACGCGCGATGTATTGGAGATCGGCCGCGAGAAACGTTACGACGGCTATGATCTGAAAATTGGGTTCCCCGATCCCTTGGTGCCGCGCCCCAGGCGTCTTGAAATCGACGAACGCTTGCATGCCGGCGGCGACGTGGTCACGCCCTTGGATGAGGCCGGCGTCAATGCCGCTGTCCAGTCCCTGCGTGATCAGGGCGTCGCCTCCATTGCCGTATGCCTATTGCATGCCTATCGCAACTCCGAGCATGAACGCCGTGTCGGTGAGATCATTGCCAAAGCGGTGCCCGATATCCCCGTGTCATTGTCATCCGACGTGCTGCCCGAAATGAAAGAATATGAGCGCACGTCGACGACCGTCGTCAACGCCTACGCCAAACCGGCGGCGGGGCAATATCTGAACAAACTGTCAGAACGGATGATTGCGGCGGGTGCGAAAAGTGAGTTGTTGTTGATGCTGTCGAGCGGCGGCACGACGACGGCGGCGACAGCGCGTGAATTTCCAGTGCAGATCATCGAATCAGGTCCGGCGGCGGGCGCGTTGGGTGCCGCGCATTATGCTCGACTGGCCGGTCTGGATGCTGTGCTGTCCTTCGACATGGGCGGGACCACGGCGAAGATGTGCCTCGTCAATGCCGGTCGGGTCGCGAAGACAACGGAATTTGAAGTCGCTCACGTCCACCGCTTCAAACGCGGTAGCGGCATCCCGGTCCATATCCCGGTCGTCGATCTGATGGAAATCGGCGCCGGCGGAGGATCCATCGCGCGCGTTACCGAGGTCGGCACCCTGCAGGTTGGCCCGGAGAGTTCCGGCGCCCAACCCGGCCCGGCATGCTATGGTGCCGGCGGCACGGAACCGACAGTGTCAGACGCCGATTTACTGTTGGGTTACTTGGACGCCGATCATTTTCTCGGCGGCGGTATGGCGCTAGATGTTGGCGCCGCCCGCGCGGCCATCGAAAACCGTCTGGCCGGACCATTGAAGTTGGGTACCGAAGAAGCCGCCTGGGGCGTGCATTCCATCGTCAACGAAAACATGGCGTCAGCGGCAAAGGTTTATGTCACCGAACGCGGTGAAGACCCGGCGCGCTATACCATGGTCGCTTTCGGTGGCGCCGGGCCAGTGCATGCCGTCGACTTTGCCCGGCGTCTGGGGCTGAAGCGCGTGCTGATCCCACCGCATGCCGGGGTTGCCTCGGCACTGGGGATGATCGTCGCGCCGATTTCATTTGATACGGTCCGCACCCTACCGGGACGATTGAGCCAAAAGACCGCCGCCGATCTGCAATCCCTGTTTGATGAGATGGCCGCCGAATGCCTGAGCCGCATGCCCGCCGATATCGACACCGATGCGCTGAGTTATGACATGAGCATCGACATGCGCTACGTGGGCCAGGGTTACCACGTCAATATTCCAATCCCGGATGACGCATTGGGCGACAGTTTTCCAGGAAGCAGTACTGAGGCCTTTGGCACCGTCTACACCAAGCTATATGGACGCGTGTACGATGATCTGGAATTGGAAGTCGTAAATCTGCGTCTCAGCGCTTCTACGCCGGCACGGATTGGCGATTTCGGCAAGGCCGCAGCGGATGGCGCCGACGCCACACCGCACGGCGAACGGCAAGCCTATTGTCCGCAGGCGGACGGTTATGTCCCGCACGCGATCTACCGCCGCGATACCTTGGGCGTCGGTTTCAACGCCAAAGGCCCGATGATTATCGAAGAGGACGAATCCACCACCATTGCTGGCACCGGCTGCACGGTCTCCGTCGATGGCCACGGCAGCTTGGTCATTGATTTGGAGTAATCATGCCGATCCGAAGCACCGCCGTCGGCACTGAAACACCTCCTTACGACCAAGACATCACAACCCGCCGATGCCTAGCCTATGCGGCGGCACTGGGCGAAACCGACGATGTCTATTTTGATGACGCCCGGCCCAGCGGCATCATCGCGCACCCGGCCATGGCGGTATCGCTGGAATGGCCACCGTCGCGCGACCTCCGGCTGGTCCCGGCCTTTGGTGCCACGCCCGACGAACATTTGCGCGTCGTCCATGCGGAACAGGACACACAATTTCACACACCAATCCGGCCCGGCGACGCCACTGTGCCACTCGACCGTATCATTCTTGTGTATTGACCGCGCTCACCGTGTTCTCCGTCTCATATTCAAGCCGCCGCATCATAATCACTGTCGAGGAGAGTTGGTATCATCGATCCACCCGATCAAGTGATTGTTACAGAAACAGTTTGTTGCTTCTGGGAAACGGTATCGCGGATCATCAACCGAAATTGTTCGCCCCTGCCACCCGGTGTAGTGTTTTCCAATCATGCCTGAACAGGAACGAACCATCCTTGTCACCGGTGCCTCGAGCGGCATCGGCGCCGCCGTATGCCGGCGGCTGGCGGCACCCGGCGTACGCTTGGCAGCGCACGCACGCCTGGGCGAAGACAGCGGCGACAATCCTGCACTTCGCCAGGTTGTTGCTGAGGCCCGTGAGCGCGGCGCCGACGCTCTTGTGTTTCACGCCGACCTAGCCGCGACCGGCGCCGGCGACGCCCTGATCACCGACGTCGTCGCACATTTCGGTGACCTTGATCAGATTGTATCCAACGCCGGGTTCGCCAATCGCCAAATTGTCGGCGATGCCGCCAGGGCTGAACTGGACAGGGCAATGGCCTTAATGACCGGCGGGTTTTTTGATCTCACGTCGGCGGCGCTGCCGATGATCAAGGCGTCACGCGTGGGCGCCGTTGTCGCCATCAGTTCTTTTGTCGCCCATGTGTTTCCAAAAGATCATCTATTCCCGACCACGGCGGCGGCGAAAGGCGGATTGGAGGCCATTGCCAAGGCGTTGGCAGTGCAATTGGCGGGCGATGGCGTGACTGTAAATTGTGTCGCGCCGGGATTTACCCGCAAAGATCCGACAGGCCATTCCTCGATGAACGAACAAGCGTGGAAGGCGGCCGCCGACGCCACCCCCATGGGCCGCATCGCCGAGCCCGACGACATCGCGGCGACCGTCGAGTTTCTGCTCGGCCCAGGCGCGCGTCACATCACCGGCCAGACCATCGCGGTCGATGGCGGATTGGGACTGGTATAGGGCTGATCCGATCAATTTTCTGTGCCGGCCTCGTCCTTGTGGCTTGAGGTCGCCAAGGGTAGGGTGCGCGGTCTGAATTTTCACGTGATGGAGTGAATTTCGTGAAGTACGTAAGCACCCGCGGCGAAGCGCCGGTCCTGGCGTTTGATGAGGTCCTGCTGGCCGGCTTAGCCCGCGACGGCGGACTCTACGTGCCGGAAAGCTGGCCGCAGTTTTCAACGGCTGATATCGCCGCCTTAAAAGGCCTTTCCTATGTTGATCTCGCCGAGCGCATCATCACGCCGTTCGTCGGTGACAGACTCGGCGCGGCCGAGCTTGAAGCCATTCTCTCCGAAGCCTACAGCCATTTTGAGACGCCCGAGGTCGCGCCGATCAAAGATTTAGGCAACGGCGAACATTTGATGGAACTGTTCCATGGGCCGACGCTGGCCTTCAAGGACGTCGCCATGCAGTTCCTGGGGCCGTTGTTCGAAAACGTCCTGGCGAAACGCAATGAGCATATTTGTATCGTCGGCGCGACGTCGGGGGATACGGGCTCGGCGGCCATCGAAGCCGTCCGGGGCCGCGACAACATTGATATTTTTGTTCTCTATCCGGACGGACGGGTCTCCGACGTGCAGCGCCGCCAAATGACCACAATAGATGAGACGAACGTTCACACCATCGCCCTGGACGGCACCTTTGATGACTGTCAGGACGCATTGAAGGCGCTGTTCAACGACACCGCGTTCCGCGACCGGATGAACCTGAGTGCCGTCAATTCCATCAATTGGGCCCGGATTGTCGCACAGATCGTCTACTATTTTTGGGCCGCCCTGAAGCTTGGCGGGCCAGAGCAACCAGTGAGCTTCGCTGTGCCAACCGGCAACTTCGGCAATGTCTTCGCTGGTTACGCAGCAGCCCGCATGGGCTTGCCCATTGATCAGCTCATCGTCGGCTCCAATGCCAACGATATCCTGACGCGCTTTTTTGAGACCGGCACCATGGCGATGGACGGGGTTGAGCCGACCATCAGCCCGAGCATGGATATTCAGGTGTCATCAAACTTTGAACGTTTGCTATTCGAGTTGTACGGTCGTGATGGCGCCAAGGTAAAACAGACTCTGTCGGCGTTTCGCGACACCGGCGCTTTCAGCATTGATGCCGACGGATTGGCAGCAGCACGCGAACTGTTCGACGGCGCACGCCATGACGACATCGAAACCAAGGCCGCCATCGGTCAGGAATTCAAGGCATCCGGTGAATTGCTTGATCCGCACAGCGCTGTCGGCTTGCTGGCCGGCCGGGCGCGGCGCAAGAATGCCGACACACCGCTGGTCGTACTGGCGACAGCGCACCCTGCAAAGTTCCCC
>Ga0315339_1001259_pt1 | contig 23657 bp, 20 predicted proteins | sample ASW17metaG_FD_204514 | JGI IMG/M metagenome (GOLD analysis project Ga0315339, IMG submission 204514) | Ammonia-oxidizing marine archaeal communities from Pacific Ocean, United States - ASW #17 | ecosystem: Environmental > Aquatic > Marine > Oceanic | place: USA: California | collected 2016-12-05
AGGCAATCCAGTCACGTGTCGTTCCCGGCTCGTCATGGACGATGGCACGCTTCCGACCTGCCAGGGCATTGAGGATCGAGCTCTTGCCGATATTCGGCTCCCCGACTACGACGACCATGGGAGGTTCTAGGAGGCACCTGAGTCGTGCAGACCGGTCGATGTCATCGGGAGTCAGGCTGGGAGTGTTCTTCCAGATCGTCGACTGCATTGCCAGGAGATCGATCGCGAGGGGAGAGGATGCCGTTGCCAGGGTACGGAGCATTCTCGCCTCGATTTCATCACCTGCTTCCGGATAGAGTAGTTCCGGTTCGGGGATTCGATGATCAACTCGAATCCCGAGTTCGTGCATCCAGTCGAGGAACCGACGGCGTGTTCGCAGTCCTCCATGCGGCATGACCTGCGCCACTTCCCCGGAGAGTCGTGTTACCAGGCACTGGTCGATGTCGCCCAGCTCTCGCAGACGAACGCAGCCCGTCGGCCAATCGTCCTCGCCGCTGAGTGCCTTCAGTCCGGCGTCCACGTCCCCGGCAAGTTGCAGGATGCAGACTGCTCCCGGGTTCTGTGAAGTCATTGCTGTAACGGTGCAGTCGAGCATCACCGAGGGCCTTTGGCGGACATCAATCCTGCTGGCCCGGCTTTGAGGCAAGCACATGCTTCGCCGTGGCCACGATGCCAAGAAGGGTGAGGTGGGGAACGATGCGATCGACTATTTCATCCTCGCCGAAGAGCATCTCCGCATCGCCGCCGGTCACGATGACCATCGGGAATGCTCCATAGGCTTCCGCGTACTGCTCGATAAGTCGGCTGACGAGACCTCGTATGCCGTGGTAGACACCGTGGAGCATCGCTTCCGATGTGGACTTTCCATACCCACCTTGCGCAGGGGTCGTGAACTCGATCTCTGGAAGTGCTTCGGTGAAGTCATGAAGGGCGCGGAGTTGCATTTGTGCTCCAGGTGCGATCGCTCCACCATGGAAGGTGCCGGCTCCATCGATGAAATCAATCGTGACTGCAGTACCCACGTCGACGACGACGCAGGCCTGCTTGACGTTGTCAAAGGCAGCGGCGGCATTCAACAGGCGGTCAACGCCCGTGATCGTCTCGGGATCCAGGTCTTCGCCGATGGGTACGGGGAGATCGTCACCGACACGGTAGATCTCCTCGGACAACTGGTCATTGAGCATGGAGGCAAGTCGATCAGCGAGGGAGTTGTTCACCGAGGCCATGAGTATGGCCCGTGTGACATCAGCCGGAAGGGATTTCCACCAGGTGAGAATGCGATCCACGATTCCGGCTGCATCATCATTCTTGAGTGTGGCGGTCTCCTCCACATTGCCACTGAGCACCCGGCCCACCTGGGTACGGGTGTTTCCAACATCGACAACGAGCATGTTCATGGTTCCACTCATGAAGTCAGGATTGTAGTTCATCCACCACTCGATCGTCACAGCGGCACCCCGCTATCATTCCCTCAATGAGTGCGACTGACACAGCTCGAATCATAGATGGACTGGAACTGGCCAAAGCCGTTCGTGGCGAGCTTGTCGAACGCATCAGGGGCATTCACCAGGAAGGTTCGAAGGTCCGGCTCGATGCGGTCATCGTTGACGGAAATGCGGCGGGGAGCGTCTATGCAGCCAGCCAGGCCCGCTCGTGTGAGCAACTGGGTATTGAATACGAGCTTCATGAACTCCCAGCAGATGTCGAGCAGTCGGTTGTCCATGAAACAATCTCCAGGCTGAATGCTGATCCGGGTGTCCACGCCATCATGGTGCACCTCCCACTGCCTCCGGGGATAGACGCTGAGGCGGTGCAGTCGGGCATCATTCCTTCCAAGGATGTGGAGGGAGTCAATCCCGCGAACATCGGCAATGTGATCTACGGCCGGAGGAGTCTCGTGCCATGTACTGCATTGGCGACAATCCAGATGATCGAGGCTACGGGCTGCCTCCTCCAGGGGAAGCGTGTCGTCTGTGTCGGGGCGTCTCGCATCGTTGGTAGGCCGGTTGCCGTGTTGCTCATGCAGGCCGAAGCCACGGTCATCTCGACGAATATTCATACGGGTGATCTTGCATCACTGACACGTGACGCAGATGTTGTCGTGACAGCCGCGGGTGTCCCAGGGCTTTTGACTGGTGATATGGTCAAGCAGGGGGCCATCGTGATTGATGTGGGAATCAACAGGGTCCTTGATCCGGAAACCGGCAAGACCCAGACGAGGGGCGATGTCGACTTCGATTCCGTCAGCCAGGTTGCCGGTTGGCTGTCACCCGTGCCAGGAGGAGTCGGCCCGATGACGGTCGCCATGCTCCTCAGGAATACGGTTGATTCAGCTCAGCAGAGCCAGCTCAGCTGAAGAGACGAGTCGATGCCTCGCGGTACCGAGCAAGCGTGTTCACCACGATTTCATCCGGCAGGACCGGCCCTGGAGGGGTCTTGTCCCAGCTGCCGGCTTCCACGAGGGTCGTCAGGTAATTCCTGACGTACTGCTTGTCAAAACTGTCCTGGTCTCTTCCGGGCTCGTAGTCCTCTGCGGGCCAGAACCTGGAACTGTCGGGGGTCAGGATCTCGTCGATGAGCAGGAGTTCATCGGTCTTGTTGCCATCGTTGTCGAGTGCCCATCCGAATTCAAACTTGGTATCGGCCAGGAGGATTCCTCGTTCTGCCGCGAACTCTCGTGCCCATGAGTAGATCCTGATGGATACGTCTCGAAGATGTTCCATGACTTCAGCGCCGGCAATGCCACAGGCCGTTTCAAAATCGATGTTTTCATCATGGCCTTCGACGGCTTTCGTGGCGGGTGTGAAGATGGGTTCGTCCAACCGATCACACTGCTTGAGATCCGCTGGAAGCGTGATGCCGCAGACCTTGCCATTCTGCTGGTACTCGACCCATCCAGAACCCGTGATGAAGCCGCGTACGACGAACTCAACGGGAATGACTTCTACAGCTCGTCCAAGCATCATCCGACCTTCAAGTTGTGGATGATGGCACTCGTCCAGACCGGGGACATCGGCGGGCTGCGTGCTCAGGAGATGGTCCTTGATGATGTTCTGTTCTCGAACCAGTCGGAACCACTCCGTGCTGATGCGGGTCAGTTCCTGGCCTTTGCCTGGAATCGGATTCGGCAGGACCACGTCATAGGCACTGACGCGGTCTGATGCGATGATGAGAACTGCAGGGCCCGAAGCTTCGCTGGAAGGGACCTGGTAGATATCTCTGACCTTGCCCTGCCTTCTGCCAGGGAGTGGCAGGTCGGTTGTGTGGACTGCTTCGTGCGTGGTGGTCATGGTAGGGCCTCCTTGAAGAGCGACCAGTATATCCACCTGCTTCCGGCCTTGCGATTCACGCTTCGGCCGTCACAATGTCCGCTTCTTCGTAGTCACTTCTTCCAGCGTGGGATCCGATGCTTCGATTTGCCGTTCAAGGTACCAGCGGTCCATGCCCAGACTTCTCGCTGGAGCATGTCATGCTCTTTGACCAGGAAGACCTGGTCATCCCCGGAACCGTTAATTTGGTTGATGGGCAGATCCAATGTACGAGGTCGGGGACTCGGGCAGTTGGACTCGGGTTGCTCTTTGATACCGGGCCATCAGGGAAGCTGTCACTCCAGACCTGCCTGCTTCCTGACCGGAAGGAGCCCTATCGGCTGGTGGTTGAACTGGCTCGTCACAGGATCGCCATCTTCCTTGCAAAGAGCGAGGAATGGCAGATGCTTGATCTCAGCGATGACCATCCTGCGATGCAGCTCTGGGAATCGGCTCGCCAGCACCTGACAAAGGCACTCGTAACACGGGATCCGATCGTCGCCGATGAACAGGCCATGTCCGCATTGAACAAGGGCATCGAGGCATCCGAACGCCTGACCATGGCGCATGCTGAAATCCTCCTGCATCGCCGCTTCGCTGTTCACCCAGCTTCAAGAAAATCTCTTGGTTCACGGATTCACCCCGGGCAGCAGGGTGTCGCATTGAAGGAACTCGTCGACAAGCACTTCGATCTCATCACGATTCCAATGAGCTGGGGGCGACTGCAGCCCTCGCCCGGGAGGTATGACTGGAGCGAAATCGATGACTGGATGGCCTGGGCCCAGGACACAGGAACGAAGGTGCTCGCGGGGCCGCTGGTCGATCTCAATGCCGGTGGACTGCCAGGGTGGTTTGCCGAGAAGAAGATCTCTCCCAATCAGATCGGCGATTTGGCCTATGACCACGTCGAGCAGGTCGTTCACCGATATGGTGACGTGATCGGGATGTACTGCACGACGTCTGGCGTGAACACGAACAGTGCGATGCAGTTGTCGCGAAAACAGATGGTGGACATGGAACGGTCCCTGGCAGTCCTTGTCCGCCAGGGGCGGCGGGGACGACGAGTCATGATTGAACTCAGCCAGCCATACGGTGAGTTTCTCTTCAGGAACGAGAAGGCGTTGTCGCCATTCATCTACATCGAGCAATTGATTCAGGAAGGCATCAGGTTGGACGCGATCGGACTCAGGCTTCTCTTTGGAAGCGATCAAGAAGGGATGGCAGCTCGGGATTTCATGCAGATCGCTCGTCTCCTTGATCGGTTCTTCCTTCTCGAGCGTCCTCTTGTTCTGACGAACGTCGGTGTTCCATGTGAGTTGCTCGGATCTGGGGGTGGGTGGTGGATGAAACCATGGTCCCCAAACCAGCAGGCATCCTGGGCATCTCGCCTGTTGCCGCTGGCCCTGTCCAGGCCGTACGTGGAATCCGTGCAGTGGACGGATCTGTTTGACCGCGAAGGGGCTTCCCTGGCATCGAGTGGAATGATCGATTCAAAGGGGTCTCCCAGGCCCGTCTTCCAGAAGTTGCTGGCCTTGCGGAAGAGACTCATGGCGCCCATTGGTCCATTGACCCTCCCGCGGAAGGAAGATCCGTCATCGAGTTGAAGGATTGCATTGAAGGTTTCATGGCATGGTCCATACCCACCGTGGCGGCTTGCATGCTCGTAATGGGGTCTTCCCGCAGTCCATGGCCTGGAAGGCTGCCTGAGAAAGGGCACCCCTGGCAGATCGACCTTGCAACGGCCACTGGTTCTGAACTTCGCCTGCTTCCAGGGATTGGCATGAGCCGTTCACGCGCTATCATGGAGGCGCGATCCGCCTGCGGCGGGTGCTCCCTGGTGGACCAACTGGACCAGGTCCCGGGCATCGGCCCGGTGACAGCGGCGCGACTGGTTGAATCCGGCCTGTTGCTGCGCCCATGAGCCACTCCCGAAGCCGGTCGCACGAAACCATGAGCCGATGTGCCTCAAAGGCTGGTTGGCTCGAGTTGATCGAGCAGGATCCGATCATCGTCGACCTGGTGAACACGATGGATCGCGGGGGGACGGTGCGCGCAGTGGGCCGTGCCGGATGCAGTACACACGTCGTTCTTTCCGTATTGCATCAACTTCGTGACGCTTCTCACCTGCTGATTACAGCTCACCTCGATGAGGCTGACGAGGCGGTTGAGGTACTCGGGGGCCTGGGAATAGAGGCGATCCGCTTTCCTGCGATCGAAACTCTTCCAGGTGAGGGCGGTGTTCGGCCCGACCTGCTCATCGACAGGATGATCGCATCGACCGAAGTCTCAAGGAGGAGCGAGTCCCGGAAGGTCGTTGTTGCGCCCATACATGCCCTGATGCAGCGGCTTCCGCTGGAGGAGGAGTTGGAAGCAAGGTGGCGTGTCCTTCGTCCCGGTGACACCGTTGACCGGTCGTCGCTTGTCTCATGGTTCATCGATGCAGGGCATGCACGTGTTGTCTCTATTTCAGACCCCGGCGAGTTCGCTGTTCGTGGAGACATCATCGATGTCTTTCCACTGTCGGGTCTTCCAGCTCGAATCGACATGAATGAAGAAGCCATCGAGTCGATCCGAGCCATCGACCTCGATACGATGGGATCCGATCGGAGGATTGAACGACTCGACCTGCTCCACCGGAATGCGATCGATCCAATTGATGAGGTCGGGTCAATGCATACGCTCCTGGACAGGATGGGAGAAGGGTGGAGCGTTGTCATCGACGACCCGGCGGAGGTTGCCGAACAGGCCGCCAGTTATATGGATCGGATCGAGGATCCGGATCGCGTAGCGAGCATCGATGAACTCCTGGCATCGGCGACGACAATCGCCGATGCATTGCTTCATGTCAGCGAGTCGGATTCGTCGGCCGACGTCCATCTCCCGGCCCGATCTTGTCCCGTGCACGCGACTGACCCTGTTGAGGCCATCGGATCACTTCCCGGACTGGCTCATGGCGGGTACGTAGTGCTCTGCTGCAGGACTTCCGGCGATGTCTCTCGCTGCTCAACGCTCGTGGAATCATCGACGATGCCACCTGCCGATCGAGATGCAATCAAGGTCGTACACATGGACCTGCCACATGGTTTCCAATGGAAATCGCAGGCTGGTCGTACCCTGACCCTGATCGCCTACGATGAGTTGCTGCATCGTGCACATGTCAGAAGGCGTCGGCATGCTGCAGGGGAAGTACGGCCCCTGGACGCTTTCATAGATGTTCAGCCTGGGGACATGGTCGTGCACAGCGATCATGGGATTGCGAGATTTGCTGGATTGACCGTGATGTCCCGTGGCGATGGCCCGGAAGAGGAGTTCCTGACACTGGAGTTTGCCAAGGAAGCAAGGCTCCATGTTCCAGTTGCGGATATCGAGCTTGTTCAGAAATACATCGGTGCCTTTCGTGGTCAGCCGGAGCGGTCGATCCTGGGCGGCAAATCCTGGTCAAGGCGAAAGGGTCAGGCATCCGAATCCGTCCGGGATCTTGCTGTGGAACTGCTCCGGGTCCAGGCATCTCGGGAGGGAGTCAGGGGTGTGGCCTTTCCCGTTGACACTCCTTGGCAACAGGAGTTCGAAGCGTCCTTCCCATGGGATGAAACTGAAGACCAGTTGGAAGCAATCGCTGCCGTGAAACGAGACATGGAGTCGCATCGGCCCATGGATCGACTGCTCTGCGGGGATGTCGGTTTCGGCAAGACGGAAGTGGCGATCCGTGCTGCATTCAAGTCCATCGAGGCGGGCAGGCAGGCAGCCGTTCTCGTTCCGACTACGGTGCTGGCTGAACAGCACGAGCGTACCTTCGCCTCGAGGTATGCCGGCTTTCCCTTCAGGGTTGCTTCCCTGAGCAGGTTCAAGACTGCAAGGGAACAGCGAGAACTTGTTGAAGATGTCTCAGCGGGGGCGGTCGATGTGCTCATAGGCACCCACCGAATCCTGAGCAATGATGTCGTCTTCAGCGACCTGGGGCTGGTCGTCATCGATGAGGAGCAGCGGTTCGGAGTCGAGCACAAGCAGAAGCTCCTGCAATTGAGGGCGACGGTCGACGTCCTGACGATGACGGCAACGCCGATTCCTCGCACCTTGCACATGTCGATGCTTGGACTCAGGGACATATCCTCACTGCGTACCGCTCCGCTGGATCGAAGGGCCGTCGTAACTGAACTCATTTCATGGAGTGACGAACGGATCAAGTCCGCTCTCCATCGAGAGTTGGCAAGAGAGGGGCAGGCGTTCGTCGTACACAACCGGGTCAAAGATCTCGATGATCTTGCTCAGAAGGTGCGCCAGCTTGTGCCAGGGGCGAGGGTCGTCGTTGGGCATGGGCAGATGCCTCCGCGGGTGCTTGAACAGGTCATGCTTCAGTTCACCCATGGAGAGGCGGACATCCTCGTCTGCACGACGATCGTTGAATCAGGAATAGACATCCCGACCGCCAATACGATGATCATCGACGAGGCGGACCTCCATGGCCTGGCTGATCTGCACCAGTTGCGGGGTCGAGTCGGTCGATTCCGTCACCGGGCCTATTGCTACCTCGTTCTTCCTCGGACACGCATGCCCAGTCCGGATGCCATGCGAAGGCTCAAGGCGGTGGAATCTTTTTCCATGCTCGGGGCGGGTTTCCGAATTGCCCTTCGTGACCTGGAGATCAGGGGAGCGGGCAACCTGCTCGGGCCCGAACAGTCGGGCCATATTGCAGCCGTCGGGTACGAGCTCTATTGCCGGCTGCTTGAACAGGCGGTAAAAAACCTGAAGGAGGGGCGTGATGCTGTTCCGGTTGCATCAACCATCGACCTGGGCATCGGGGGATTGGTTCCTCGCGTCTTCGTTCCTGATGATGCCAGGCGCATGGATGTCTATCGTCGTCTTGCCAGGGCAGGAAGTGTCGAAGAACTCGATTCGATCGTTACGGACATCAAGACCGCATACGGTGCACTTCCTTCGCCAGTACGGAATCTGGTCGAGCTCGCCCTTGTCCGGATCCTCGCTACCACGCTCGGCATCAGTTCAATCCGGAAGCACGAGGCGGACATCATCTTCAGGGCATCCGGCCCCCGGGCGATCGAGCAGAGGCTCAAGGGCCTTCCGGGAATGGTTCGAATGGTAGGCAGAACCGGCAGGGGACTGGCCGACGCAGAGATCTGGTGGAGACCTTCCGCGTCTTCAGCCGAGTCCGATTCCCTGCTTGCTCTGCTCAGGAATCAACTCCAGGCGTGAAGAAGTCCGAAATTGGGGAGGTTCCATGGCCGTACGGCCGATTGAACATGCTGGGACGTTTCTTTCGGCGGCAACGGATGGCTGCTGGACCAGTTGATGTGTGTTGTCGCCAAGGCGGAGCCCCGGTGGTGCCTGAGCAAGGAATACTCAACGATGTCCAATGATCACCGACGAGAAGTTCTTCCCGGCACACGAGACTCGATTACCCACAAGTTCAGCATCAACGGGTACGAGGCCTACCTGACCATCGGCTTGTTCGAAGACGGTAGACCGGGAGAGATCTTCATGAAGATCTCGAAGGAAGGCTCGACACTCTCTGGGCTCATACAGGGATTCTGTCGTTCCTTCTCGATCGCGTTGCAGTACGGGCTGACCATCGAGGACGCCGTGGCACGATTCAAGGGAATGCGATTCGACCCTTCAGGGCAGACCACCAACCCCCGCATCCCGTTTGCATCGAGCATCCTCGATTACGTCGCCCGCTTCCTCGAAGACGAGTTCGGCTCTGCAGGATCCGAGACCGTGACCGTGACACAGCGGGACCAGAGAGTCGCCTGATCCGCCGGCACCGGGTGCAGTTATCTCATTCAGCAGCAGGCGCGTCTTCGACGGCATCATCCGCAGGTGCGGCATCATCCGTTGCAGGCGGAGCATCCTGCTCTGTCGCGTTCTCTTCCACCGGGACTTTCTTCTTGGGTTCCTTGAAGATCAGGTTCCCCTCATTGTCGAATTCCATTTCCTCACGTTCCTCCAGGGGCTGGTCTGGTTCAACGACAAGATTGATCTCAGTCCTGAGATCGGAATCAAACTGGATCGGAACCGTGTATTCGCCAATGCGACGAATTGCAGCTGCAAGGCGGCAGGACCTGGGTCCCACGTCGAATCCATTTGTCTGCAGAGCATCGCAGATGTCTCTCTGGGTCACTGAGCCATACAACACGCCCTGGTCATTGCAGGATCGTGTCATCGTCAACTGAACCTCTTCCATGCGGCCAATCAGTTCGACACGGGCCTCCCGGAGGCTTGCAAGATCAGAAAGTGCTTCAGATCGCTCCGCTTCCAGCGAGTCGATCCTTCGCTGGGTCGGTTTTTCAGCAAACCCGTGTGGAAGGAGATAATTGCGGGCATGGCCCATCTTCACGCGTACGACATCACCAACGATGCCGAGGTGCTCGATGTTCTTCAACAGGAGTAATTCAATTCGCTTGGCCATGTTCGCTGTCCTTTCGAGAAAGTTCAGGAGCCTGCTCGTGTCAGGCCCCAGCGAGTACTGGTTGTAATCGATGGATTCTATCTGAACATCCCAGGGGCATGTTCACCTGGATCCATCAGAAGGGTATTTCCTCATCAGGTACTGATTGCTGGGCTGCCGGAGCGGCTGCCGGGGCTCCGCCCTGGTTGCCATCACCACGTGAGTCGACGAACTGGAAGTTCTCAACGACCACCTTCATCTTGGACCTGTTGTTGCCGTCCTTGTCCTGCCACTGGTCGAGTTTCAGCCTTCCCTCGACGAGAACGGGACGTCCCTTCCGAAGGTACTGCTGCATGACTTCAGCCGTCCTGCCCCAGGCTTCACAGTCGACGAAGGTTGTTTCCTCACGGTTCTCTTCCCCGACTCGATACTTGCGATTCACGGCGATGCCGATGTTCGCGACGGCGGTATTGTTCGACGGAGTGTGCTTCAGTTCAATGTCACGCGTGAGGTTCCCCATGAGGAACACCTTGTTGAGGTTGCCGGCCATGATCTGCTTCCTTCCTTGCTGGTGGGTTCAATAGAATCTGGAGTGAGCATCCTACTCGAAGCACCTGCAGGTCCGGCAGGTGCTGGCACAACTTCGCAACTGGAAATCAGGCCTCTGCGGTTGCTTCTGCAGCTGGTTTGTCCTGGTCGTCGCCATCCTCCTCTGGAGTCTCGGAGGCTTCAGCATCAGCAGGGGATTCCTTGGATTCCGGTTCTGGATCTGCGGCATCCTCCTCTGGAGTCTCGGAGGCTTCAGCATCAGCAGGAGATTCCTTGGATTCCGGTTCTGGATCCGCGGCATCCTCCTCTGGAGTCTCGGAGGCTTCAGCATCAGCAGGAGATTCCTTGGATTCCGGTTCTGGATCCGCGGCTTCCGTCATTGATTCCTGCTCCTTGTCTGCATCAGTCTTTCCGCCGACCGTGACGTAGGAACTGGTATCGCCACTGTCCTTGGCACTTGCAGCCTGTTCTTCCCGAAGCTTGATTTCATCCGCAAGGCTCTCTCGGCCGTCAGCGGCTTCGATCTCCTCTTGATTGATGTGGTCTGCGCGTGTCACCAGGCATCGCAGGAGGGACTCGGATTGGTTGCACAATCGCTCGAAGACTTCGATCTGGGTGGGATCACAGTTGAAGTAGCAGAGGAAATAGACGCCTCGCTTGTTTCCATTGATCTCATACGCCAGTCGTCGTTCGTCCCATTTTTTGAAGCTTACGACTTCTGCTTCGACCCGTGTCAGCAGGCCCTGGATGTGATCACTGGCTTCCTGCATGTTGGAAAGCGATGATTGTGGAAAGAGGAACATGCCCTCGTATATGCGTTTCTCATTGTCAGACATCGTTCTGGTCTTCCTTCTTCTTGTGTTCAGTCGGCTTGTGAGCCGTTGTTGTATTGATTCATCGCGGACGTGATGCCATTCTTGATCCAGCACGTCGCTGCATGGACGGCTCGTTCATACGAATCGTCCATGGTGTCCTGCTGGTCGGGGTTGAACCGCTCCAGCACATACTTTTCAAGTGGTTGGTTCGGGTGTGGAGCATCGATCCCCAGCCTGAGCCTGCACCAGGCGTCGTCGCCGAGATGCTGGTTGATGTTGAGGAGTCCGTTGTGTCCTCCATCGCCTCCCTCGGAACGCAGTCGAATGGTGCCGCAGGGCAGTGCGGTGTCATCGACCACGACAAGCAGATCCTCTGTCGATTTCAACTTGTAGAAATGAATGGCCTCGGCCACGCATTCGCCGGAGCGATTGACGTAGGTGCCTGGTTTCAACAGGATCACCTTTTCTTCGCCATCCATCGACTCGATGGTCGATCCCCTGAAGCGGCTGCGAGCTACCTCGCCTGGAGCCATCCGGCGGGCCAAGCGATCAAGCACCTCGAAACCGGCGTTATGCCGCGTCCGTTGGTACTCGACTCCGGGATTGCCTATTCCAACGATCAACTTCATCGCTTCGTGTCCTTCCAGTGGGCTCAGCCCTTACTGGCCTCCTTCGTCATTGGAGTCGGCCGGTGCATCTTCCTTGGAAGCTTCTGCATCGTCTTCATCTTCCTTGGCCTTCGTGATGACCTCTGGCTCCTGGCCATCTGCATCGACTTCGGCTTCCTCGGCTTCCACTTCCTCCTCCTTCACGAAGGTGATATGGACGATGTGCTTGTCGTCTTCAAGTGTCGTCGTCACACCTGGAGGCAGGGAAAGGTCGGCGACCGTAATAGCCTCCTCCATTTCCGTAATGTCGACCTTGATCTCGGTGGGGATGTCGGACACCTTGCACTGGATCTCGATCTCGTTGCGAACGGTTTCAAGCATGGCGCCGGGTTCGCTTGCGAGTTTGGGTGTGCCGACCGTATTCACCGCGACATTCACCGTGACGACCTGGTCGAGGTCCACGGATGCGAAGTCGACGTGAATGATGTTGTCGCCGAGGAATCCAAACTGCAGTTCCTTGACAAGGCAGGTCTCGGTGTCGTTCTCTACATTCAGATTCACGACTCGAACGCCGCTTTGGAGGTGCCCAAGCAGTTCCTCTTCATCGACGCTTACGTGTTTCGGGTCCATCTTCGCTCCGTAGACAACGGCAGGGAGCCTGCCCGCCTTTCGAAGACGGTTGGCATACCGGGAGCCTGTACGTTCCCGGGCCTGTGTATCGATGGTGATGGTTTCTTTTGTCATTGTTCTTCCTCATTTCTCATCAGGCGCCGATGTGCGCCGCAAGGGGTTCATATCAACGCTTGGTCCCGGTTCCTCGTTGGAAGAGCGCCGAAACAGATTGGTCATGGTGAATGCGGTGGATGGCCTCGGCAAGCAGGGGCGCAACGCTCAGGCTGACCAGCTTGTTCCTGATCGGGTCTAATCGCCCCTTGTCGGGAATCGAATCGGTTATGACAATTCGAGAGATCGGTGCATCCCTGAGTCGGTCCATGGCGAGTCCAACGAGGACGGGATGCGATGCTGCAGCAATCACGTCCTTGGCTCCCTGCTCCATGACGAGTCTTGCAGCTTCGCAGATGGTCCCGGCCGTGGAAATCATGTCGTCGACCATGAGGACTGTCCGGTCCTTCACGTTGCCGATCAGGTTTCTGGAGGCGACCTTCATCCCCGATTCCCGCCGCTTGTCGACGATGGCCAGGTCGGCATCAAGGACGCTGGCGTAGGCATTGGCCACCTTGACGTTTCCGACGTCAGGAGACACGATGACCAGTTCGCCCAGTTCATCCCGGATGTCCTTGAAATATTCACAGAACACGGTTGCTGCCGTGAGGTGATCGACGGGGATGTCGAAGAAGCCCTGGATCTGTGCCGCATGGAGGTCCATGCAGAGCACCCGGTCCGCCCCGGCTGCAACGATGAGGTTGGCGACCAGTTTTGCCGTGATCGGGGTTCTGCCCGCATCCTTCCGATCCTGTCGTGCATATCCGAAGTACGGGATGACGGCGGTGATCCGCTTGGCTGAAGCTCGCCTCAGGCAGTCGATGTAGATCAGGAGTTCCATCAGGTTCGCATTCACCGGGTCGCAGGTGGATTGGACGACGAAGCAGTCCCGTCCACGGACATCTTCTTCAACTCGGACGATCAATTCGCCGTCAGGGAAGAGTTCCGTCGTCCCCTGTCCTGTTGGAAGCAACAGGTGCTGGCTTACGGCTTCAGCGATGTCGGTGCTGGCTCGGCCTGCGAAGATCTTGAGGTGGTCTCGGTCCACGGCGCTCATTGTGTAGTCTCCGTGAGAGAGGTTTCAAGCCGGCATCGGAGAATCGCATCGACCTCCGCCAGTTGATCCGGTGTATTGATGGACAGAACGTCTTCCGGCGGCACGGCCGCGATGACTTCGACGGACCCGCCAGTTCGAAGCAGCTGTGACGGGATCTCAGTCAGGTAGAACTCGCCCGATACCGTGTTGGGTTCGAGGGTTTCAAGCGAGCAGAAGAGCGCCTGCGAGTCGAAGAGTGCATAGCTTGGATAGATTTCATGAATCATCAGTTGTTCATCAGTTGCATTCCGATGCTCGATGATCGAGTCGAATCGTCCCTCGGTATTTCGAATGATTCGTCCATAGCCTGTTGGATCATCGATGATCGAAGTTGCCAGGGTTGCCGCTGCGTTGCAGTCCTCGTGAACAGCGAGCATCTGGACGAGGGTCTCCCGTCTGATCAGTGGCCCGTCACCTGCAAGGACATAGGCATTGCCATCGAAGCCGTCCATCGTCTCCCGGCAGACATTCACGGCATGCCCTGTTCCCAACTGTTCTTTCTGGAGCACGAACTCGATGCCTTCGCCTTGGAATGCTGCGCAGACATCGTCAGCTCCATGGCCGACGACGAGAATGATCCGGCTGACGCCGGATTCCCGCACGGCATTGACAACCCAGCGAACCATGGGCTCCCCGGCGACTTCGTGCAGGACCTTGGGCCGATCATCGCCCATCCTGGTGCCTTTGCCAGCTGCAAGGATGATTGCAGCGAGTGGTCGACGTGTTGATTCCTGATCATTCATGAGAAAGCACTTCAACTGGCCCGCCAAGACTTGAACTTGGAATGCCTGTACCAAAAACAGGTGTGTTACCAATTACACCACGGGCCATCTTGGGTGTGGATGGTGAAGGGAAGTAGTCCCTTCCGTCCGCGTTCTCCTGCCACCCGGAGTCCGGGTGGAACTGCATCACGTGTCGCGGACCATGGCGAGGATTCCCCGGCCATACCGCGGCTGTCATTCCCGAAGCTGGAGCCACCCGTCAACCGCGACCAAGGACCCCATGCGGCGCCACGAAACGTGTCACCGACGGCTTCTCACGAGGGAAGAATCGACGATTGTAAGACTGTTTCAGGCCCAGTCAAGCAGGCGAAGCCTTGTCAGCCTCCTGCAGGCATCAGTAGGGGATGTCATCCTCGACTTCGGCTGGAGGGGGGGGTGGGTCCGGCTTCTGGGGTTTCTTTGGAGGTGGGGGAGCCGAGGGTGCTTTCTGAGCAGGGGGGGGTGCCGGAAGGGTTGGCGAAGGCTGTGCTTTCCCCGCTGGGAGGTGGCCGGGGGAACCGATGTCAGGTTGTATGTAGACCACGTTTCCCGAGGCAACACGGCTACCTTCCATATCCTTTTCCGTGAGTGACCAGTTGGCTGCTTCGGATACCGACTCAGGGTCAAGTTGTTTCAGGTAGATGCTCTGTCCTCGCCGGCCCGGGTCAGGCCATCCCTTCCCCCGGCCGTAGTTCACTTCACAGACGACATGAGCATCCGCATCGAGGAGTTGAAGCACTTCATTCGTTTTCGAGGGCTTGTTTGCGAGCGAGCCCCAGGAGACCGGGATGATGAGGTATCCCACTTCCGCTTCCGGGTCATCCGTCCATGCTTCAAGAAAGTCGTCGCGAGATGCAGCGTCGCCATTGATGAGGACGGCCACGCCGCCCGCTTCGAGGGAGCCATCCAGGATGCCCCAGTCGGTCGAATCCTCGTCATCGAGTTTCCAGCCTGACAGATCAACAGGAGTCGGACCGAGGTTTGCGATTTCAACCCATTCAGACTCACCTTTCCGCTCGGGGGAGGCGGGGTCGTACATGATTTCCGTAATAAGAACCACCGGGCTGGAGGTTGCTGCAAGCGATGTGAGGAAGGCAAGAAGCAGTGATGACATGACAAGACCTTAGCGTCTCGCTAGGTTTCACGAGATATGGAACATGATCCAGCACCATGCACCGCTGAACTGGTCATTGCAGGCTGCCGTGAAGGCATCTTTCCAATGGCAGATCCCGATTCGGGAGAATTGCGTTGGTATGCACCTGACCCGAGGGCGATCATCCCGCTAGATCAATTTCATATTCCACGCTCGCTTGAACGAACGATCCGGTCCAGCAGGTTCAAGGTTGACATGGACCTGGATTTCAATGCCGTCATCGAGACCTGTGCAGGTTCGCGAGGCACCGAGGAGACATGGATCGATTCGAGAATCCACGCGGCCTACCTGGACCTGCATCATCGAGGGCAGGCCCACTCCGTCGAAGCACGAAGAGAGGGGATGCTGGTCGCGGGGTTGTATGGGGTGGCAATCGGTGGGGCGTTCTTTGGTGAATCCATGTTCAGTGACCCCCATCGAGGCCGTGATGGCTCCAAGGTGTGCCTGGTCAGGCTTGTAGAACACCTTCTGGAACGAGGATATGCACTGCTTGATGTTCAATTCACAACACCACACCTGGAGCGGTTTGGTTGCGTCACGATTCCCCGTTCCGATTACCTTCATCGCCTGGAAGCAGCCCTGGCTCTCGAGGTCCAGTTCTGAGTGGATTGTGAAATCATGAAATTGGATGTTCAAGCCAGTATATTGGCGATGAAAGGCGTATCCTCTCATTGAGAAGGACTGCTTTGACAGCCAGGGACGGCCATGCAGACCACTCGAAGATTCGGCAAATCAATGTTTCAACGCCGCGTGCTGGTCCTCGCCGCGTGCGCCGTGGTCGTCAACCTTCTCCTCGCAGCACAATTGTTCCGCCTTGCTGTTGGCCAGGGGGAGGAGCACCTCCAGGTTGCCCAGTCCAGGCTCCAGGTTCAGACATGGCTCCCCACATGGCGGGGGAGCATTCTCGATCGCCATGGCCGGGTTCTTGCCGAAGATCGGCCAGCCTATGACGTGTCACTTTCCTACGACGCGATTACCGGATCCTGGATTGATCGAAAGGCTGCGAGGGCGGCACGGGAATCCGTAGGGTCGGAGCGTTGGCGAGCATTGGGGCCAGGAGACCGCGATGACTTGATCCAGGAGCGACGCCTGCCGTATGAAGAAGATGTCGGCGAGATCTGGCAGTTGCTGTCAAGGACATCCGGGCAGTCTCCAGCTGAACTCGAGGCGACTCGAAACCAGATCCTCCAACGAATACAGCACATGGCAGCTGTCGTCTGGCAGCGACAGCGCCAGCAACATGAAAACAGGTTCGGAAACCTTGCCGATGCGCCGGAGTTCCGGGAACGCCCCATTGCTGAACAGGAAGCGTTTCACGTGATCCTGCCGAATGTAGATGATGCCCAGGCCATTCGCCTCCAGCAACTGGAGGCGGTCTATCCAGAGCTGGTCAAGGTGGAGTACTCCCGATCCCGCTGGCGACCGGAATCGATCAAGCGAGTCGTCATTGACGGCGACGGGTTGCCGCGGGGCCTTCATTCCAATGAACCGATCTCGATACAGGTGAACGATGTGGGCATTCAGATCATTGGTGAAGTGCGAAGGGGGATCTGGGAGGAAGACATGGAGCGTCGTCCATTCCGAAACGCTCGCACAGGCACGGTTGATCCCGGTGGGTACATGATTGACGATGAAACCGGCTCACACGGCATCGAGCTTGGATGGGAGGATGAACTTCGTGGCATACGGGGCTCCATACATCGCCGGCGTGATCGTTCCAACGAGACGAGAGTGGAGCCGAAGCCGGGTGCCGATGTCCAGTTGACCATTGACATTGAACTGCAGGCACGCCTGGAGGCCCTTTTGTCCAGCGGGTTCGGATTGACGACAGTCCAGTCATGGCATGGGGATTCTCAGCTTGCTGCCGGTAGTTCGCTGAATGCAGCAGCTGTCGTACTGGAGATCGAGACCGGCGAGATCCTCGCCATGGCATCATTCCCTGGCAGGTCCGTCGAAGACGAAATGAGCGACGTTGAGCGTGAAGTTCGCGCTCCATGGCTTGATCGTGTCTCGGCGGCGGTCTATCCACCCGGGTCAATCGTCAAGCCACTGGTACTTGCGGCGGCAGTGACGGAAGGCGCGTATTCACTGGATCATTCAATCACGTGCAAGGGCCATCACTTCCCTGCAAAGCCGAATTTTGCCCGCTGCTGGATCTATCGACAGGCCAATGGCATGGCGACGCATGGTTCGTTGCAAGCTGAAGAGGCGCTGGCACGATCATGCAACTGTTTCTTCTATGAACTCGGCGCTCGCCTGGGGCTTGCCCGTATTTCCGATTGGATGAGCTACTTCGGTGGAGGTCGCCAGCTGGGGATCGGCACATCAGCCAATGGTCTCCCGGGCACCGAATCACCGGGAAGCCTGCCGGGGGGAGAGGATATTGCTGAACTGGACAAGCGTGGGGAAAGCGACTTCGAGGCCATCATGCTCGGTATCGGGCAGGGGCGATTCACCTGGACCCCACTGCATGCGGCGAATGCATTCGCAATTCTCGCAAGGCATGGTCGTCGCCTGCCCCCGACACTGATCCGGGGTGTGAACTCATCTCCGCCGGATCCGGATCGCATCCTGGATCATCACGCTGTCGAAGCAGCTCTTGCAGGGTTGGAAGCGTCTGTCACGAAGAATCACGGGACGGGCAGTCGTCTTCGATACGGGCCAGGTGATTACGACGCGATATTCGATGTCGACCCCGTCAGGATCTGGGGAAAAACGGGCACTGCACAGGCGCCCCCCATGCGGATCGACCTGGATGGAGATGGCCAGTTGGGAGACGGTGATCGAATCGAGGGACTTCATCACGCATGGTTCGTCGGTTTCGTCGGGGAGGATGAGCCGGAGTACGCATTTGCCGTCGTCGTAGAGCATGGTGGCAGTGGTGGTCGGGTTGCCGGACCAATTGCCAACCAGATCGTTCATGCACTCATGGACACGGGGTACCTTCCTGAATCGACGAGGGGGGGATTCCATTGAGCGGCTGGTCATCAGCAATCACGTCACCACGAGTCACCAGTTCGCGAACTTCTTCTCGCGGCAAGGTCCGGCTCCTGGGTCTCCACCCGGGCTGGTTGTGCATTGCAGCGGCTATGGCATTGTCACTGGTCGGAGCGTCGGCCATTGCGTTGTCCTCTCCGGAGTCTGCAACTCGTCAACTGCTGTTCCTGGGACTTGGAGTCCTTGCGGCCCTGCTCGTGGCCTTGCCGCATCCGCGACACCTTCGCCGGGTTGCATGGCCGTTCTATGTGCTGGTACTTGCCATGCTCGTCTTTCTCCTTCTGCCTGGTGTTCCGGACTGGCTTGTGCGTCCGCGAAATGGCGCCAGGCGATGGATCAGCCTGGTCGTGACCGACCTGCAGCCATCCGAGCTGGCGAAGATAGGCTTCATTCTCGTCCTGGCTCTCTACCTGAGGTTCCGCCGTTCACATCGATCCCTGAAAGGCCTTGTGCCCGTCCTCCTGCTTGCATTGGCACCGATGGTGCTTGTTCTCATGGAGCCTGACCTTGGAACGGCAATGCTGTTCCTCCCGACGCTCTTTGCCGTCCTTGTCGTTGCAGGCGCACGGTGGCGGGATCTCGGGATGATCATGCTCATGGGTCTGCTCGGCGCTGCATGCATGGCGCCCCTTCTTCGTCCCCACCAGGTTGCGCGGATCAAGGCGCTCATTGCCCAGGTCCAAAGTGACACGAGATATGAACACGACATCGGCTACCAGGGAGCCCGGTCAATGACACTCATCGGCAGTGGAGGCCTTCATGGTCACGAGGAATATGAGGCGGCGATGCTGCTTAAATGGAACCATCTTCCCGAGCGTCACAATGACATGATCTTCACGGTGATCTGCACTCGATGGGGGGCCGTCGGAGCCGTGATGGTCTGGGGTCTGTACGGGCTGCTTGCGATTGGAGGTCTCATGACGGCTGGATTCAGTCGAGACCCATATGGAAAACTCGTGGCTGTCGGGATCACCACGATCATCCTTGCACAGATGGTCGTGAACTCAGGCATGACGCTCGGGCTGTTGCCGATCACGGGCATGACGCTTCCATTCGTGAGTTATGGAGGTTCAAGCCTGGTCGTCACATGGATCATGGTTGGACTGCTGGTCGGTATTGCGCGAAATCCAGGTAAATCGACCTGGGGAGATTCCTTCGAGTTCAGTGGACGGGGGAGGTCCTGACGTGCCGGATATTCCACCTCCATTCCTTGAGGGGTTGAGCCAGTTGCAGATGGAGCTTGAGGAAGGTGAGCTTGATCGACTGGGAAGATTCCTTGACCTGCTATTTGAAGCCAATGCCGTCATGAATCTCACGGGTATCCGTGAACGTGATATTGCATGGAATCGCCATGTGCTCGACAGCCTGACCCTTGTCCCACTCATCGAGGCCTCTGGCGCAGAACGTGTACTTGATCTTGGAAGTGGTGGCGGATTTCCGGGCCTGCCCCTGGCCGTGACGATGCCCCATGTCCAGTTCCTGCTCCTGGAGGCCACGAGCAAGAAGGCTCGTTTCCTGGAGCAGGCCGCATCCGGCATTGACTGTGCGAATGTCGAAGTTCTTGATGAACGTGCCGAGATCATCGGTGAACCAGGTTGCGTGCATCGGGACCACTACGACGTCGTCGTGGCACGGGCTGTCGGAGTCATGCCCGTACTTCTTGAGTTGGCGATGCCCCTTGTTCGAGTCGGCGGGCTCCTCCTTGCGATCAAGGGTGAACGTGCAGGCGAAGAGTTGAAGGATGCCACCCGAGCGTTGGACGTACTCAGGAGCAGGGTGATCGACCAGCGTCGAACGGGGACAGGAACGATCGTAGTCGTTGAAAAGATCGATGAGACGCCGGCAGACTATCCACGACGTCCCGGGGAACCGCGTCGCCAGCCCATCGGCTGCGATTCAAAGCCCCGGGGGAAGAGTCGATGAGTTTCGATCCCGTACAGGTGCTGGGGGACAATGGCTCTGTAGCTTCCAGGCTTGATGGGTGGGAGATGCGACCTGCGCAGGTAGAGATGGCCCAGAGTGTTCGCCGGAACATGTCATCCCGGGGCAAGTTGCTCATCGAGGCCGGGACTGGTCTTGGAAAGTCATTTGCCTACCTCATACCGGCGATGGAGCGTGTTGTTACCCATGGGGAGCGAGTCGTCATTGCGACAAACACGATTGCGCTCCAGGAGCAGTTGATGGGGCGGGATGTTCCCTTCCTCGGCTCGTTGCTGCCCGGCCCTTGCCGGGCGGTGCTTGTCAAGGGGCGGGGAAACTACCTTTCAAAACGTCGTCTTGCTCTTGCGCTTGCGCGTGAGCAGCGACTCTTCAGTGATGCCGCATCACGTCAGTCGTTGCACGAGATCGATGCATGGGCCGAGGAAACACGGGACGGGACCCTTGCAACCCTGCCCGTCCTTCAGCGGCAGTCGACATGGGATCATGCGCAATCCGACTCGGGAAACTGCCTTGGGCGGAAATGTCCCACGTATGACTCCTGCTTCTACCAGGAAGCACGAAGGGCAATGGAGCAGGGGGATCTGCTGGTATGCAATCACGCGATGTTCTTCTCCGATTTGGCCCTCCGTATTTCGGGGAACTCGGTGCTTCCTCGCTACGACCACGTCATCTTCGACGAGGCGCATGCCATGGAGGATGTCGCTGCGAATCACTTCGGACTTCGCGTTACCGAGCGAGGTCTGGAACATCTCCTCGGACTGCTGTGGCAGCCTCGGAAACGCAAGGGCTTTCTTGCGGCCCTTGAGGACACCCCGGGGGCCGGTTCGTTTGTTGCAGCCTGCAGGGAGCAGGTTGTTCATGCTGCTTCCGCGACAAGCGACTTCTTCAGTTCCCTGTTGGAATGGCACCGCGCCCATGGCCAGTCAAATGGGCGGATCGTTACCCCGTCAATCATCGAGAACACGTTGACAGGGCAATTCAGGGAACTTGAGAAGTCGCTGCTGCTCCTGCAGTCTCAACTGCCTGATGAAGCAGACGTTGCGGAATGCGCTCGATATGCGGAGCGTGTGCGGGCTGAGGGAGAGGATGTACGACGTCTGCTCATGCAGGAAATCCCCGGTGCGGTGTACTGGATTGATGGAACGGATCCCGTGAAGGGTCGGGGTGGTCGACAACAGGGGCCTCGGCCTGGACTTCGATGCATGATGGTCGAGGTCGCGTCCGTGCTCCGAGAGCATCTCTTTGATTCAGGAGCTTCGGTCACGATGACATCGGCAACTCTGGCAACCGGAGAAGGCGATTTCTCGCATGTTTCAGAGCGGCTTGGATGTGAAGGCGCAGATGCGGAGCAGCTGGCAAGCCCGTTCCACTATGCGGACCAGATGCGCCTCTTGGTAGATCGATCGATGCCACTGCCCTCCTCGCCGGATCACCTGGAGGCTCTTGTCTCCCGGATCACGTCGCTTGTCGAACAGACCCGGGGAGGCGCCTTCATCCTCTTCACGAGTTTCAGGATGATCCATGCCGTCGCCGACAAGGCCGGCCCCAGCCTCGGGTCGATCGGCCCCGTGCTTGTCCAGGGGCGGGATGGTACGCCCGGGCAATTGATGGAGCGATTCCGGGACGATGACCATTCGATTCTTCTCGGGACAACGAGTTTCTGGCAGGGGGTTGATGTCAGGGGACACCAGTTGAGAAATGTCATCATCACGCGTCTTCCGTTCGAGGTTCCAGATCTACCCATCGTGGAAGCAAGAAGTGAACGCATCATCGACCGGGGAGGACATCCGTTCATGGAGTTCCAGGTTCCACGGGCGGTCATACGATTCAGGCAGGGCATCGGACGATTGATCAGGTCTTCGATGGATGAGGGCATCGTGGCTGTACTCGACCCGAGGATTGTTACGAAAGGCTACGGCCGACTCTTCCTAGCCTCTGTTCCAGAAGGAGTGCCGGTGGAGGATCTTGGTGAGCCGGTCAGCGGTTGCTGAATGCCCGGTCATGGAACCTGACTATGATGCAGGGCCATTTCCAGGAAGGAACAACGAGTGCTTTCATCAGTCTTCAAGGCATATGACGTTCGTGCCATCTACCCGGATCCCTTGAATGAAGACGTTGCACGTCGCATTGGCTGGGGAGCGGCCGACTGGTTCATCGAGCAGTCAGGGAAGGCACCTGGTGAACAAGTCACCATAGCCGTTGGCCACGACATGCGATTGTCCTCGCCCGATCTGGTCGCAGCGTTGGAGGAGGGCTTGCGTGCCCGGGGTGTCGACATCGTGCACGTGGGACTGGTTGACACTCCCTTCATAGCCTTTGCGGTCAATCATCTCGAGGCGGATGGTGGCATCCAGACGACGGCCTCCCACAACCCGGCCCAGTACAACGGATTCAAGATATGCGCTGCGCACGCCAAGCCGGTGGGGCGGGATACCGGGCTTGATGACATTCGCCAGCGAGCAGAAGGTGCACCTGGCGACATGGGGGAGCAGCGGGGAAGTCGGTCGGAGGCGGATCTCTGGGAGGCGTATCGCGCCCACGTCTTCCGCTTCCTCGATCCTGGACTGCAGGATGGTTCCAAGGTGGTTCGACTTGCCATCGATGCCAGCAACGGGATGGCTGGCACGATGATTCCGAAACTGTTCGACGCCGTGCCGGGGCTCGAACTCATCCGAATCCATTTTGACAATGATCTTGGATCCTTTGTCCATGAACCCAATCCACTGGTAGAGGCAAACCTGCAATGGGTCCGAGATGCAGTCGTTGCAGAGGGCGCCCATGCAGGCATCTGCTTTGATGGAGACGCTGACCGATGCATGGTGGTTGATGAACAGGGTGGCGTGATCGGCTGTGACCTCCTGACAGCGTGGTTGTCGGAACGATTTCTTGCTGCCCAGGATGGCGAAGGGGCCATTGTCTATGACCTGCGATCAAGCCACTGCGTGCAGGATGCAATTGCCCGGGCAGGGGGGACTCCCGTTCGTTCCCGTGTCGGGCACGTCTTCATGAAACAGGAAATGGCGAAACACGATGCTGTCTTCGGCGGAGAACTGTCGGGGCACTTCTACTTCCGCGACAACTGGTACGCCGATTCAGGAGCGATGGCCTTTGCCCTGGTGGCAAGTGCATTGACTGAAGCTGGTCGTCCACTCAGCGAGTGCATCTCGCCGTTCAGGGATCGTGTTCAATCCGGGGAGATCAACTTCGAAACTCCCGACAAGCAGGCCGCAATGCAGGCCTTGAAGTCTGCCTACCCTGATGCGCAGGTTGACGAACTCGATGGCGTGACGGTGGACCTGGGTG